>VFQP010000077.1_pt1 | contig 287258 bp, 251 predicted proteins | sample 3512351 | NCBI WGS metagenome assembly VFQP01 (sample SAMN10412372, study PRJNA504923) | tailings metagenome | isolation source: Relicate 1 Philex TSF1 revegetated site | place: Philippines: Tuba, Benguet | collected 2017-08-29 | reverse complement strand
GCTTAAGCGATTTGTCTAGCGCAAGCATTAGCGTAGCGGTGCTTGTGCTTTTGTATAGTCTGAAATAGGCCCAAGCAAATGCTTGCGCCAGAGTGGGGGGCTTTGTTAGAAATCACCGGAAAAAGGATAAATATTATTGGACCAGCGGATTACGTTGGCGATTTGCCTCCAGTGGTAGATATTAAAGATAGAATCTTTTCTGGCGGCTTAATAAATAATGAATATAAAAATAGAGGATACACAGAAAACTCAGTAAACAAAGGTAAAAACCTTAAGCTAAACGGTACTGGCAAACCATTCGACTTTATACCCTTACATGAAGATAAAAAAGAGCAAAAGAAACCTTAGATAAATCATGAGATATATCACTATAATACTGTTTTTCCTTAAAATATCTTGCTTATATGCTCAAAAATCACCTTTAATAAAAGCATTTTCTAAGCAAAAAATTAAATGCCATGAGGTAAAGTATTTTTCGGAATTGAGGGATAAAGTTAATCAAAAAAAGAATCCAGATACTGAAGTGTACTATATCTCTAAGGGAGACCAAATTTTAGGTTTTTTCTTTTTTTATGGTGAAGAACCTCAATTTTTTTTGGCTAACAGAGAAACGTTTACACTTTTTTTTGCTTACGGTGTTGATGGCTCAATTAGTATTTATGATTCCGTATTAAGCAATCCCCATAGTGTTCATATTGTAGATTTAAAGAAAAAGAAAACTATTTACAATATTCCTCTACTTTGGAGATACCCTAATTTTTCAATTACATCTTCTACTATTTACAAGTTTAAAAAAGAGTTAGTTAAGGAATTTACGGCCTACCCAACTAAAAAAATAAAACCAGTAAACTTAAACGATACATTAGTATATAAAAGAAAAGTAGATATTTTAAAGGAGATCAGGTTTGAAAGAATTAAATTAGTAGGTATTGAAAAAAATGATAACAATTTAAAACCAGATATTTTGATTTTTCTAATGAATTTGGCCAAAGATCTGTAGTGTTTCTTTGTCTAGCCCCTAGTCTGGCTTAAGCGATTTGTCTAGCGCAAGCATAAGCGTAGCGGTGCTTGTGCTTTTGTATATAGTCTGAAATAGGCCAAAAGCAAATGCTTGCGCTAGAGTGTGCCTACTCATTGCTATTAAGCTAAAAAACAGCTATCTTGTAAAATGAGTTCTAAATACAAGATACGGGACCAAAGCCTGCCATACTTTGTGAGCTTTGCCACTGTTTACTGGCTAGATCTGTTCATAAGAAACGAATATAGGGAAGTGCTGTTGGATAGTATTAGGTACTGCCAAAAAGAAAAAGGCTTGGAGGTATATGCTTGGTGTATCATGACCAGCCATGTTCATCTCATTATCGGTACTAGCGGTAACAGGATTGAAGATATACTAAGGGATTTCAAGAGCCACACTTCCAGAATGCTGAGGAAATCGATTGCGGAGCATCCTCAGGAGAGCAGAAGAGAATGGTTGTTATGGATGATGGAACGGGCGGGCAAGAAGAACGGGAACAATAAGGGCTTTCAGCTATGGCAGCAAGACAACCATCCAATAGAGCTTTGGGACAATTATATGAGCAAACAGAAATTGGAATATCTGCATCAAAACCCTGTAGTTTCGGGCTTTGTTTCTCTGTCGCAAGATTATGTTTATAGTAGTGCAAGAGACTATGCCGGAGAAAAAGGCCTGTTGGAAATAAAGTTTTTGGAGTAGGCCAAAGCAAATGCTTGCGCCAGAGGGGGGGAAGTCTTAGTAAGCAGGCATATTATAACAGGGCAGTTTCCCTTGCAGATGCAAAAATGGGAGGTGACATTTTGGGCTTTACGTCTGAAGCCGGCACTACATTTAAGCTAAATCAGAAAACTGGAGAATTTATAGTAATTAATCCAGAAGGCAAAATAAGTTCGTTTTATAGAAGGAAGGAAGACCCGGTTAAGTATTTGGAAACTCAAAAGGAAAAATATGGAGTTAAAAAGGACGAATAAATTTGGTAAAATAAGGTGTGCTTGTTGTGGATGTTATACAATAACTGAAATTGCTGATATTTGTGAGGTATGCTATTGGGAAGAAAGCATTTATCAGGAAGAAATTAATACGGAGGATGATGATGCGCCAAATTATATCTCTTTTAAAGAAGCTAAAGAAAATTACTTGAAATTTGGTGCCATTAAGTTGGAATTAAAAAGTAAAGTTAGAGAGCCCAATGTTGATGAGCTGCCGCCCAGTCTGGGTTAAGCGATTTGTCTAGCGCAAGCATAAGCGTAGCGGTGCTTGTGCTTTTGTATGCCAGAGTGTGCCTATTCGTTGCTATTAAGCTAAAAAACAGCTGTCTTGTAAAATGAGTTCTAAATACAAGATACGAGACCAAAGCCTGCCATACTTTGTGAGCTTTGCCCCTGTTAGCAATAGCTTGGTTTAATCTATGTTAAGTCTTATCTTTAAGACTAGATGAGCATCAAGTATAAGTTTAGCAATCCAGAAGGACTTTATTTTGTAACCTTTGCGGTGGTAGGTTGGATAGATGTATTTACAAGGGTTGTCTATAAGGATATACTGATAGAAATATTTGCTTATTGTATAAAAGAGAAGGGTTTAAGGATACATAGCTATGTCATCATGAGCAATCATGTACATATGATCATCAGTGCCAATGTAGGTAGCCGTTTAGAGCATATCATGAGAGATATGAAAAAATATGCTACTTATCGGATATTAAAAGAAATAAGGGCGAACGTTGTAGAGAGCAGGAGAGATTGGATGTTATTTCTATTTGCAAAGGCAGGAAAAGCCAATAGCAACAATACCCATTATCAGTTTTGGCAACAGGATAACCATCCAATAGAATTAGATCTCCATAATACTCGTGTTTTACAACAGAAGTTAGCTTATATTCATCAAAACCCAGTAAAGGCGGGCTTGGTAAGTATGGCATCATCATATATCTATAGTGGTGCCTTAGATTATGAAGGTGGCAGAGGAGTTTTGAAGGTAATGTTATTGTAGATCATAGAAGCACAAGTCGGGCTCTGGCTCGACCTTAGGCGCTAAGACTTGCGCTAAAGTGGGAAATTTTAAAGGCTTTGAACAAAGTAAAGGTTCAATTAATATAGTTGTAGATAAATAATGGAAATGTTTAATTTAGAAGCCAGTATTATACCTGGAGTTGAACTTGGAGGTATAAACTTACATACTCATATTGCAGTTTTTCAAAGGGAGCTTGATTTGTCGTTGGCATCAAAAAAAATAACAGCGGATGTCCGAACTCCTTCTTTGGTATCTTATAATTTTCATGACACATTATCCATTGTTTTTGATTTGAACAACGGTAATGTCGCTCAGCTAATTGCAAAGAAATTCTATAAAGGTTTTTTCGATGATACCATTGGTGTTGGAAGTAAATTAGATACCCTGTTATTAAAAGGTTATAGACTTTTGATAGATGATTTTGAAGGTCTTATTTATATAAAAGGTAGTCCTGGCATTTGTTTCGAGCTATTGGATGCGAATTTTTTGATTAGTGACTTGCCCAATCAAATAATCAATCAAATAATTATATATAATCCTAAAATGGATGATGAGTTGTTATTACAGTCATTTGATGAATTCCCTAGTCTGGCTTAAGCGTTTTGTCTAGCCTAATCTGGCTTAGGCGTTTTGTCTAGCGCAAGCATTTACTTCGTAGAGCTCCTTGTCTAGCTTAAGCGATTTGTCTAGCGCAAGCATTAGCGTAGCGGTGCTTGTGCTTTTGTATAGTCTGAAATAGGCCCAAGCAAATGCTTGCGCCAGAGGGGGGCGTTAAAAGAAGCTAGAGACTATTATGAAAAAAATATTGTTCCAAAACTAAAAGAACAACAAAAAGGAAATTAAATTATGAATATTGAGCCATTTTTAAAGGTTGGAGATTTATATTTTGCAGATAGCAGAACGCAAATAAGAAGTAAATTAAATGAAAGCTATACTGAGGGTCTAAATGAATTTCAGGGGATTAAGGATTATTACGACCATTTTCTAACTTCCGAAGTCCTTGTGTATTATGATGAAAAAGACCATATTTCAGCATTTGAATTCTATAAAGGGCCAATCAGCTTTAATGGGATTGATCTTTTGGTCGAGCCTTACGGAAATCTTGTTAAGTTATTTGCTGGCCTTGATACAGATTTAAAAATAGAAGAAACAGGGTTTTCATCAAGAAAATATGGAATAGGAGTTGAAGCTGTTTATGCTGCGACTGAAGATCAAATGGCTTCTTCAGACTCCGTGATTGTTTTTAAAAAAGGGTATTATGATAAATTAGATAAAATATTGTCCTCTATTTGATTGTCTAACTAGTTGAAACCCTGTCTGGCTTAAGGTGTGCCGTGAATGAATAATAAGGTTGTATTTATTCTTCAATGTTGGATAAAAGATGATGGTAGGTCCATCACAGTCGTTGTGCAAGCGGAGGCTGTAAACCGCCTCTCGGTGCTAAAGGAGTAATTCGATGGTATTGAACGGAAAGAGGAAAAGGCTGGCTAGACCAGTCAGGTGCGGATAAGGGAGATGAATGCAAATGAACCATCGATGAAGTAATGAGATAGAGATACCCATTGCCAAAAGTCGGTTTTCTTAAGGGCTGATGAGGATTGTAGCGGCTACTTGCCTACTGGCTACAAGGCAATCGTTATAGAGGTGGCATGACCCTTATCCAGGCTTTTATCCGGAACACGGGAAGCCCGTCTGGCTTAAGTGGAGTTGCTTACAAGATACAGGTTTTGGAGATTGCTCCGGAAACCTATATCTCCCTATGCTTACGATCAAATCTATTTCACTTCAAGCAATCCGATTAATTCTTTGCGTCCGTTTATGGCATAAAATGCCAATTGGTGAGCAGACATTTTGATCGAAGCATTTAAGGCCGGAATAAGCGGTGTCTGTTTTCTGTCGATGATGATTTTCCTAGATACGTTGCCTTGGGCATCTATAATAGCCATGGCCAAGTTTGCATCAACTGATCCTAAAAGTTTTCTGCCACCTATTCCAAAATTTGTCTTTTTGGGTTTAGCTGCGATGTCTTGTTTAAGGTTATCACTGGCATCGTTATAAAAAAACAATAGCTTGTCTTTGTACACCAAAGTGTTAAAGCTAGATACATGATCGAGATCTGCCACATCCTGGAATTTTGGGATCCTTGTGATCAACTTTTCTCCGTTAGCTTTAATATTGATGTCGATGATGTTGCCGTGTACAAATATCAATGCGCTCGGTCTGGAGTTTGCCCTTGGGTCTGGCCCAACTGTAAAACCGGTAGGGGTAAGTCTGCCTTTGGTAAACTCCAGCAAGAAATCGCGGTCGCCATTTTCTCGGGTTTCCATCTTCACAAACTTAAAGTAGGGGCTTAATCCGCCATCTTTTTTGTTGTTGCTACCCTGTTCATCTTTTTCCATGCTTTGGAGCAGTGTAGCCGCAAACTCGCCAGTACTTGTGATTTCGGCCTTAGTAGCACTTACCTTAAAAATAACGTAGCCATTGATATTCCCTTCGGGTTTTTGTTGGTATAATCCAAATAAGGTCAATTCGTTTTTTTCCTCTTTAGCTAGGGCTATAGAGTGGATAAATCTATCGCCAGTATTTAGCGGTAGTTCTTTTTGGGTCGTTTCCCCTTTATCAAACCATAACAGCTTGGTGCTATAAGCAGGTAATTTCTTTCCTCCTTGTGTAATATGCTCATCTTGTGTTCCCTTATCAAAATGCTTCACTAAAAGTAGTACCCTGCCATCGTTGGTTATGCTTTCGCTAAGCACTACCATATCTTTACCTTTATTAGGTAAGTCTATAGTTTTATCCCATAGTTTTTTCATTGCTTCATTATAAACGCCTAGGTAATATTTTCCAGTTCCCGAGCGATCATTTGTAGCTCCTGTTAACAGCAACTTGGTAGAGTCAGCAGAAAGTTGATATTTGAAAATGGGCTGTTGAGCCTCCTTATCGGCAGCTAGGCTAATGAGGTTGGTGTTTTCTCCCTTGTTTTTAAAAGAATTGATGTCTAAGGCCTGGCAATAGAAGCCTGTACTTTTAAGTTTTTTGTCATACATATTGGTAAAAAAGTAGAGGTGGTCCTTAGTGGTAAGTATACCGCTAGATTTTGTTTCTTTATCTGCTATAGAGATGGGCTGCTGGTTAGTCTCTTTCAATTCTTTATTGTGCGCCGTAATTTTTGGTATTAGGGATATGCCCCCGCTAAATGTAGGTACAAGGCTTAGCTTAAAGATTTGACCTTCGCTGCCGGCGGCAAGCGAGTTGGAGGCAGAACCCACTCCGCTGTCGGTACTCCATGATAAACTTACCTGTTGTGCTTGGGTAAATGAAACTGAGGCAAGAGCCATAGCCGAGAGGATTAATTTTTTGAGCATGATGATGTTTTTGTTACTAAGATAATACTTTAGCGATGAATCTGGCTTTTGTGATCAGAAAAATTTTGGAGTTGTTGTGACTGATAGCAATATTAATGTTTTGATAGATGGGGCGTTTATTCAGTTATTCTTTTAAGTTGTTAATTTAGATTAAATTTTCTAAATTAGATCAACCATTTAAACTATCTCTCATTCATGAAAAAAATTATCGTCCTCCTGCTTTGCCTTTTGGTAGGGCTTGTTTCGCAGGTAAGCCATGCCCAAACCACGCCTACAGTAAATAACCGCTCGGGCTTAACCTTCGGCGTGTAATTAGCTACCCATTCTGGCTTAAGCGATTTGTATAGCCCGGAATGGAGAATTAGGTTTTGAGAAGACCACTGAGAAAGCAAAAGAGACTATGCCGGAGAAAAGGGACTGTTGGAAATAAAGTTTCTGGAGTAGGCACAAGCACCGCTGCGCTAATGCTTGCGCTAGACAAAAACGCTTAAGCGAGACAGGGGATTTTGCCTACTCAGAATCACTAATTCTTTTTGAATTTATCAACTAGCTGTATGTTGGAGTTGTAAAGCTCTTGATAATGATCAAATAATTTCATGTCTTTGGGTGTGAATTCGGTATAAGTATAATGTGTTTTAGATTTAATACCATTTTCTGTTATTCCATCTATGTATACGATAGCTCCGCCGCCAAAATGTTGTACAATTTTTTCGCTTACAAAAGGGAATGCGTAAAAGGTGAGCTTAGGGTTTATGGCTAATCTAAATTGTACAATTTTCCCCAGTTTAGTTCCCCTAAATACATTTTCTATGACTTTAGTGCGCTTTAACAATAAACAATTTTCCCCATTAATTAAGGTGTCTTTTTCTTTCACATAATCAGCAGGGACCAGACCGTGGGTAAGATAGGGTTCACTAACAAAATTAATACCTTTCTTAGAGGTCTCTTGATTGTATTTGTAAGGTTCAATCTTTTTAGAGGACGGCACTTCTTCCACTTCAAAAGCCATACCAATTGCTTCTAGAAAATTTGTAAAACAATACCACTTTAATTTTGAGCCAGCTGAAGTGTTTTTATGAGAGAGTTTATTACCTGAAGTACTTAGTACAGTCTCCTCATTGGAATAAAATTCATATATGGGTTCCAACAGATACTTTCCTCTAACAAGGAAAGTATCTGTTTTTTTTCTCGAAAAACCACTCTTAGCATGCATTTCTGTTTCTATTTTTACCTTAGCCTGCTTTGTAGCTACTTGCGCATTACCAGTAAGACAATAACATAATAACGAAAAAGTTAAAAGAGTTCTCAAAATAGTATAAATTTCACTAATTAACAATGTAGATGTGTCCCTTGGTATGCTCAAATGTATTATAATACGGGCCAAGCGGATCGATTTGAGTTTCTTCGACTTTAATAGAGACCATACGTCTCCCTGGATCAAGAGTCCCATACCCATTCTTTTCCTTTACAACTAAGGTGGTATATACCCATGGAGCGCCGACTGCTTTTACTTCAGTTTGTTCCATAATACCGTAGGTTCCCATAGGATACCACATATCGTGCGCCCAAATACCCCAATCAGAAAAGAGATCTCTAGGAGAGATTCTCCATCTATATTCCGTAACACCTGCCCCCCAGTAAGAAAACTCTTCGTGCCAATCGTCAGGAATACTAAACATAAAATCATTTGTAACATTTCCCAAAAAAGAAGAGCTCTCAAATCCCATTGTATCGTTTGAAAAACTTTGGCCGAATACAGAGCTTGTAGACAATGTTAAAGTGATGAACAAAATGAGGGTAAAAGCATAAGCCTTAAGCGAAGGTAATTTGTAATAAAGCGTTTTCATATTTTTAATTTATTAGTTTGTCAAATATATATATATCACAAATTCTTCAAATAAATTTTCTCCATCTTGCTTAAGCGCTTTTTGTAGAGGCTGTCTCAAAAGTCGCTCGTCATCTCGAACGTTAGAGGGAGATCTGCTTCAGAAATGCCTATGAAAGAGATTTCTCCTTCTTTGATCGTCGAAATGGCGGCATTATTTTACTTTTGAGACAGCCTCTTTTCTAAGTTTTGAATTATATATCGTTCTAAAATAAGTTACAGGCTAATTGATTAGTCCTAATATATTTTTACAATGCAAAATTCGGAAAAGGTAGAGAAATCTCGAATATGGGCAAGCAATTAAAAATGTAAATATCTAAGCCTTCTCCTTAACCGCCAATTGCCCGCAAGCGGCATCAATATCTTTACCGCGGCTACGTCTAATATTGGTAGTAATACCTTGCTTTTTCAAATAATTAGCAAAAGCATCAATTTTATCGCCTTCGGCATTAATGAAATCTGCAAATTGGATTGGGTTGTATTCGATTAAGTTAACCTTACAAGGCACGTGCTTACAGAACTTGGCCAATTCCATGGCATCCTGTATTTCATCATTAAAATTGTTGAAAACGATGTACTCGTAAGTAACTGGATTTTTGGTTTTTTGGAAATAATATTTCAATGCTTCGGCCAATGCTTTTAACGAATTATGCTCGGTAATTGGCATAATCTCGTGGCGTTTTTGATCATTAGCAGCATGAAGCGAAAGTGCTAGGTTAAATTTTGCTCCATCATCGCCCAGCTTTTTAATCATTTTGGCAATACCAGCGGTAGAAACGGTAATGCGTTTGTACGACATGTTTAAACCATCTGGTGCGGTAATACGTTCGATAGATTTCAATACATTGGCATAGTTGAGCAAAGGTTCGCCCATACCCATGTACACAATGTTTGTTAATGGGATGTTGTAGTTTTTCTTCGCCTGTTGGTCAATTAAAACCACTTGATCGTAAATTTCATCTGCATTTAAGTTGCGCACCCGATCCATATATCCAGTAGCACAGAATTTACAGGTTAAACTGCAACCTACTTGCGAACTTACGCAGGCAGTCATGCGCTCTTCTGTAGGGATTAGAACGCCTTCTACAATGTTACCATCGTGCAAACGGAAAGCATTTTTAATGGTATGGTCGTTACTGAATTGGGCATTGCTAATTTCAACGGTGTTGATGGTATAGCCTTCGCTCAGTTTTTTACGTAAATCCTTAGAAAGATTGCTCATCTCTTCGAAATTACGAGCAGATTTTTCCCAAAGCCACTGATAGACTTGCTTTGCCCTAAAAGCAGGTTCGCCCATATCCTTAAAATGTTGGGCTAACTGTTCTGGGTTTAATGACCTGATATCTATCTTTTTTGTGCTTTGCATTATTATTATTATTTATCGTTGTAATGGCCCATGGCTGAGATGATGAAGACAAAAACAATATTCTCATCAACTCTATAAATTAGCCTGTCCTTCTTATTTATTCGTCTTGACCAAAATCCAGAAAGTTCGTTGCGTAAAGCTTCCGGTTTGCCGGTGCCGATGTAAGGATGTTCTGAAAGTTCAGCAACTATTTGCTTGATTTTTTTGATTGAAGCCTTGTCCCCTGACTTGAAGTGTTTTCGGAAATGTTCATCCGCTAACTTCTCTATTTTAACCCTAAACTTTCCCATATATCATTAGGGTCTACCTCATTAAACTGCCCTCTTTCTTCGGCATCTTTAACCATTTTAACAAAAGTAGGGTCGTATTGCTCCTCTTCTTTTTTCTCAAAAGGGATTTTCAAAGCTTTAGCAATTGCTTTTAAGGCTGCTAATTGCTCTTTGTTGGCAGGGTGCATTACTAGAGTTTCCATCTTCAAGTTGGTATTTGATAACAAAATTGAATGTACAAAGTTACTTAAAAACATTGAGGCTTCGAAAATCTAATTCCGAAGCCTTTTTTATGAAAAATTAAATTTACGTTAAGCATTGTTTTCAGCTTTATCCTTCCATATTAAATTTGATTTTTCGGTTCTCTGTCACTAGGCTCTTACTTTTTGACCGCAAAAAGTAACAAAAACTCTCGGTTGCTTATTTTTCTTTCAAAGAAAGTGGTTTGGCTTATCGCTGCAACCCGAAAAATAAGAGACCGAAAATTTGCTGAACGACAGTTTGAGGCGCTATCGCTAGCAAACGCATTAGTTTCCCATCGCCTGATATTTAACGATGAAAAAGTCAATTGCTTTATCTTTAAGCTTTAGGATTGGTGTCGTTAGCCTCAATGCTAGGCGTTGCTTCCGTATCTTCTCCTTTTAAATAAGTAGGTAAGTTTAATCCGGCCATGTTAAACAAATCGTTTAACGGCGGTACCGTTTTCATCATGCCCGATACAAAGTTGGCGGTAGAACCGGCACCATTTTCTCCTGCACCGTTGCCCGAATCCCAAACGGTAATTTTATCAATTTTGATGTTTTTAACGGCTTCTACCTGTGTTTTAACCAATTCAGGTAATTTCTCAATTAACAACAATTGGAAGGCTTTGGTTGGGTCGCCACCTGCAGCTGCAACTACATCGCGGTAGCCTTCGGCCTGCTTGGTCAAGATTTCGAATAAACCTTTCGCTTCGGCCTCCATTTTGGCGAATATCGCATCGGCTTCACCTTTTGCATTTTCTCTGATGGTTTCTGCGTCAGCCTGTGCTTGGATGATGGCTTTTTGCTTGGCAATTTCGGCAGGTACCACAATGTTGGCAATTTGCGTGGCTCGTTCCCTTTCAGAACGGGCTTCCTCCGCTTTCTGTTCTGCCAAATAAGAAGCTTCCAAGGCTTTCGCTTGCTGTACTTTCTCTGCCGCTACCGCAATTTTCAACGCTTCTGCTTCCTTTTCACGACGCAAAGCATCTGAAGCGGCGATATCAATCTTCGCCTCGTTTTCTCCTTTTACGGCAATGGCATTTGCTTCCGAAGTTTTGATACGGGTATCCCTTTCTGCTTCGGCTTTACCAATGGCTTCGTCTTTAAACGCAGAGGCAATACTAATTTCCCTGTCTTTTTGAGTGATGGCAATTTTCACATCACGCTCACGCTGTGTTTCTGCAATTTGAACATCTTTTTCGCGATCAGCAATGGCTTTACCAGTTTCCCCAATTTTGGTTTGCTCGGCAACGCTGATGATGGCCTCGTTAATGGCTTTTGCCGCAGCTTCTTTACCCAAAGCTTCGATGTAACCAGACTCATCTTTGATATCTGTTACGTTTACGTTGATGAGTTTTAAACCGATTTTCTTTAACTCGGTATCTACGTTTTTAGAGATGTTATCCAAGAATTTATCACGGTCGGAGTTAATTTCTTCGATAGTCATGGTGGCAATCACCAAACGTAATTGTCCAAATAAAATATCTTTCGAAAGTTCTTGAATATCGGCAGGAGCTAGGCCTAGCAAACGCTCAGCTGCATTGTTCATGCTGTCTGCCTCGGTAGAAATAGCGATGGTAAAACGGCAAGGGACATCTACCCGGATGTTTTGTCTACTCAAAGCATTAACCAAATTGGCTTCGATAGAAATGGGCTTGAGATCTAGGTAAGCAAAATCTTGGATTACGGGCCAAATGAAAGCACCGCCACCGTGGATACACTTGGCAGAGGTGCCGCCTGTTTTTCCATAAATAACTAAAATTTTATCTGAAGGGCAACGTTTGTAACGTGCTAATAAAGCTGAGAGCGTTACGAAAATAACGACAACGGCAATTAAAATGATTGTGATAGGCGATTGTAAGAGGTTTTCCATGTTATATTTTTTCTACTAATACGAGGTTGTTGCTTTCTATTTTTATAATTTTTACGGCAGCACCACTGGCAATTTGTTCGTTATTGGTAATGGCGTCTACTTCTTTATAAGAACCATTTATACTTACTTGAATTTTGCCCATGCCAGTTCTTTTTTCGGGAATACGTAGGTAAACCGAGCCACTTCGGTGTAACAGCGTAGTAATTTTAAAAGAATTGTCTTCTGCTAATTTTTGGATTTGTTTAATGATGGCAAAAAATATCAGGATAAAAAGAATACCTATTACTACTGAGAAGAGAATAAGTATGGCTCTATTAGTAATTAAACCATAGAAAGAAATGCCTGTCCAGCTAAAACCTAGCAGAAAGTTGATCATATTTCGGAAAGAGAAAAGCTGAAAAGGGGCATGGCCTCCATCCAAATCGCCGTCAAAATCTGCATCAAGGCCATCGCCAGAATCGGCGCCTATAAAAGTCATTACCGTTTGAACGATAAAGATAAAGCTGATGGGTATAGCCAAATACCAAAATACCCTTAATAAAGGTTCGAGATTGTTTAGTGCGTCCATAGATTGTTGTTTGTTCAGTCTCGCTAATATAATGAAATTAGGAGATTTTAACAATAAATCTATATCGAAAGCAGTCGAAAAAGTTGTGACTTATACTTGCTATTTCCTTTTGGGGCTACGGGTTTTTACTTTAGCCACTCCAGGTTTGCCGTTTGATGGGCGAGCTGTTCTTTTGTTGGGGCCGTTAGCTTTAAACCAATCATTAGCAGCTGCGCTACTATTTTTTGATGCTCCGCCGCTAGCTCTTTTGTCTGGATTTGCTTTAGCGGGATCAGCTTTTCCTTTGGCTTTTGCAAAACGTTGAGCAGGTTTTTCGGGCTTGTTAGTACCGGCCTTTTTGTTCACTTGCTTAGGTGCTAAGGGTTTTTCTGAGCTAGATTTAGCCAATAACTTAGCGATTTCTGTTTGCTCTTGCTCATCTAATTCACGCCAATCGCCAATGGGCAAACCTTTTAGCGTAATGTTCATGATACGCACACGTTCTAGTTTGGTTACCTCGTAGCCAAAATGTTCGCACATGCGGCGAATTTGTCTGTTTAAACCTTGAATTAAAGTAATGCGAAATACGTTGCTGCCTTCTTGCTTTACTTTACATTTTTTGGTCATTACGCCTAACACAGGAACACCTTTGCTCATGTTCTCTACAAATTGTTCGTTAATTGGCTTGTTTACCGTAACTACATATTCTTTTTCGTGGTTGTTGCCGGCACGCAGAATTTTGTTTACTAAATCTCCATTATTGGTTAAAAAAATTAAGCCTTGCGAGTCTTTATCTAAGCGGCCAATTGGGAAAACACGTTCGCTGTGGTTTACATGGTCAACAATATTATCTTTAACGCCGGCCTCGGTAGTGCTGGTAATGCCTAAAGGTTTGTTGTAGGCTATGATGATAGAATTTTCTGCTTGTCGAGGCTCTATGTTTTGGCCATTTACACTTACCACATCGCCAAATATCACTTTGTCGCCAACTTTAGCTCGCTTGCCGTTGATAAATACTTGGCCAAGCTCAATGTATCTATCTGCAGCTCTTCTTGAGCAAAGTCCGCTTTCGCTAATGTATTTATTTAAACGTGTGGTATGATCCATGATTAGAATTGGTTAATAATTTACAAAGTAACCAATTCTAATCCGAATATCTGTTAAAAATATGGGTAAGACTTACGAAGTTTGATATACGTTTAAGATAAACTTCGTAAGTCTAATGTGTATTAGAAATTCATATCGTCTGCACTTGGGCCATACGAACCAGGTATTGGGATGTTTAGTAAACGAAGGTAAACACCCAGCTGTGCACGGTGGTGTGTGATCTGGTTTAGGGAAACCCTGATTAATTCGTATTTGGTCATCTCTGCGTGAATTTGGTCGCCGGTACGTAACACCCATGGTTTCTCTAAAAATGCTTCTTCTATTTCCGCTAAACTTGCTAAGCTTTCGGCAATGCCCTTGTCAAACACTGCAATTAGTTGTTCGTTGTTATCAACTTTTGGTGGATTGTATGGCGCCGTTGCAAAGTCGAGCTCATCTGTTTCTACACCTAGTTTTGGCCAGCTACTTAAATCGGCGATGTGTGTGGCCAAAGCTATCATTTTCATACTTTTTTCGTGTGGTGCATAATCGGGCTTATCGAAAGGTACCAATGCTAAAAATTTACGGGTAGTTACTGCCTCTTGCGTTAGTTCGTTTTGTAATAATTTGATGATATCCATAGCTTTTATTTTTTTGTTGAAGCAAAATTGAGGTGTGAGAGTGACAACCCTATGGCAGCCGGAAATTTTAATGAAAAAAATATAGGTTTTTGTCTTTGCGTTCTTTGCGGTAGCTTAGTTAAAGCTTTGCGGTTTGATGTTCAAATATCCTTAAAGTAAAAAAACTAATAATATAGGGTTGATGTATAAATGATCGATAATTAGCTTTTAAAACTGATGCTGAACTAAATTCAGCATGACGGAGCGTCGATTAGCAATATCCTGATTTTGTTTTACGCAAAAGAAACTAAGCGTACCGCAAAGTTGGGAGGATGCCTTGTTAAATAAGCAGGTAACGATAGTTGTTGGTAGAAACGGAAATATTTTTTGTTGGCGTCATCCTGAGCTTCCCGAAGTTTCCTGTTGTGTGGACAGATCTCGTTCCTCCGCCTTTAATCCCCCCGAAGCATCGGAGCAGGCTCTCCAAAGGGGGACACGTTGTGCTTGGGCATTTTGTATATACTTGCGAAAAGATGCTTCGATAAACTCAGCATGACAATGATAAAATAGCTGTGCCAGCAAAAAGATTATAGCGGGGCTGCAATTAATAATCTACAGGCAATTGCTTCATGTAATCGTTAATGCTAATGTGCTCGGTAAACGTAAATGGCAGCGAAGAACAATTTAGCTGTAAAATGTTGTTGACCTTAAAATCACGGTAGGAACTGCGTAAGTGGCAATAACCAATTAAGTGCCAAGAAAATGCGTAAAAAATTAATCCGATAGGTTCTAGGCGGCGTTCGCTAATTTCCTCCTTGTAGTTTTTATACTTAATATAAATGATGTTTTTATCGGCAATGGCATTTTGAAGCAATGATAGGTATTCGACATCGCTACGCAAACGTTTTGGCAATTGTAGGCGGATATTCGCATTAAGGTTTTCGAGCACTTCTTTTTGGTTGCTTTTTAGTACGTTTTTTACCTTTTCTAAAGCACTTTGGTAATGCTGCTGGATAGATTTATCAGCAAAACCTTCTATAAAACGTTCCATCATGAGCAGTGCACTCGCCTCGTCTGTATTAAAAGAAACTGGCGGAAGAAAATAACCTTGAACAATGAAATAACCCTTGTTGGGCTCGAAACACAAAGGTATGCCTTGTTCTGAAAGTGCCTTTACATCTCGATAAACGGTACGAACACTAATTTCGAAACGACTGGCAATGGTTTCGGCACTTACGTGCTTTTTTGATTGGAGTAAAATTAAAATGCCAAATAGCCTGTCTATCCTATTCATTACACAAATATAAGCTAAGCGGTTGCTGCTGCAACTATTTTATTGTTAGTGTTAAGATGAATGTCTTTGTTACAAATTTTTCAACTAATTAAAACTATTTCGGTGCATGTTTTGTGGTTATGTTTTAAATATGACTCACCAATCTACAACTAAGTCCCAAAAGCATTTTTTTAGAGCTACTAAAGGTAAAGTGGTGCTTGGCTTTTTATTTGCAGGCTTGGCGTTATTTCTAGCTTGGGGCGTAAGTAAGTTTGTATTCGAAGAAATATTGGGGACGGTAGAAAAAATTTCTACCCCTAACGATAAACTGAGGCTAGTAAATAAGCTCTCGCATCAAATAGCCTCGCTAGATCAACTACAAAGGGAACCGAAAAATAATGTTGTTTTTTTTGCTGCTACGCAAAAGTTGCGGAGAACCTTAGATACTTTAAATACGCTTTATACCACAGATGAAGAGCAAACCAAGCGCATTAAAAAGTTAAAGGATTTACTTAAAGATAGGGATAGGCAGTTTTTGTTGTATCTACAAGTGAAAGAAAACCTGGTAAATACACAGTCTTTTTCTGATGAAGTGCAGAAACTAAACGAACTACTTTCTCAACGTACACGAGAGGCAGATAGTGCGGTTTTTACTACACAGACATCTACCTCTACCACTACGGTAGCTCCAGAAGAAGACCAGAAATCTCGTGGGTTTTTAAGTAGGCTATTTGGCAAGAAAAAGGCAGAGGTTTATAAGATTATTAACGAAGAATATAAGGTTAAGAAAGATACGCTAAATCCACAGGTAGAAGATAGCGTTATGCGTAATGTAGAGGCTTCTTTGAAAACCATTGAAACCGAACAACGTCAAAAAAGCAACCGCTTTTTAAAAAAGGAAGCAGAGTTGGCAAGTTCTAGTAGTGCGTTAACCAAACAAATGTTAAACGTACTACGTGAGGTAGAGGCAGAGGCTTTAATGCAGATTGACTTGAACGGTGAACAAGCTAAAAATATGGTGAGTGAAGGCGTTTACCAAATCAAAATCATCATTATCGCATTTTTCGTAATCACAATGATATTGGGCTCGCTTATTTTGATAGATATTACCAAAAACAACAAATACCGTTTGGCTTTAGAGAAAGCAAAGGAAGAAGCTGAATATCATGGTAGGGCAAAGCAACGCTTTTTATCTAACATGAGCCACGAAATTAGAACACCGCTACAAGCAATTTTAGGTTATTCGGAGTTTATTGCTAAGCAAGAAAATCCTAATAGGAAGCATGTAGAGGCAATTCATAGGTCTTCAGTACATCTATTGCAAATTGTGAACGAGGTTTTAGATTACAACAGAATTACTTCTGGTGAATTTAGCTTTAAGGAAGAGAATTTTGACCTTCAAAAATTACTCGATGAAGTAATGGATGCGGTAAGGCCTTTGGCAGAGAAGAAAGACATCAGCCTGTTGGCTAACTTTGATTTGCCCGAGCAACATTGGATAAAAGGGGATGCTTTTAGGTTAAAACAAGTGCTTTATAATCTTTTGGGAAACGCCATTAAGTTTACGGTAAAAGGGCATGTGAAACTAACTGTAGATTGTAAGCAACAAGATGAAAACATTTATTGTTATTTTACGGTGGAGGATACCGGAATTGGTTTTTCAAAAGAAGACCAGGAGAAAATTTTCAAAGAATTTGAGCAAGGGGCTAACTCAGATCATCAATCAATGAACCAAAACGGTACTGGCTTGGGGTTGGCCATTGTAAAGACTTTGGTAGATGCGCAGGGCGGAAGAATTAATGCCAAAAGTAAGCTGGGAAAGGGGACTTCGTTTGTAGTGTATTTACAGTATCAGGAAGGTAATGCGCCTGCTGAACCTAAGCGGTTGGAAAATATAAAAACGGTTACCAAAGCTAAAGGCGTTTGGGTAGTTGATGATGATAGTTTAATTCTCAATTTGTGCGAGTTGATTTTTTCTGCCCATCAAATTCCGTATAAAACCTTTAGCACAGCTGATGCCATATTGGGCGAGCCGATAGATGATGAATTGGAGTATATTTTTATAGATATGCGTTTAGAAGGCGGAATGACCGGGATTGAAGTGCACAAACAGCTTAAGCAACGCTTACCTAAGCAGGTAAAATACTATGCCATTACTGCCCAAGTACTGCCTGATGAGCAGCAGGCAGTTTTAGATCAGGGTTTTGAGGGGGTAATTATTAAGCCGTTTAAAGCCGAAGATTTGTTGGCGCTATTTGAGGTTTCGGCGGTAGTGCAAGAGGTAGGTTTTGATGATACTTCTTTGGAAAAAATGACCATGGGCGACCAAAATATGATGGTGAAAATTTTGGCAAGCTTTATCCGCGATTGTGAGGAAGATGAGGCCTTGATACGGAACAGCATCACCAATCAAAATCAACCGGAAGTGAGATTAGTGATACATAGATTAGCAGGTAGGATTGCGCAAATTGGTGCTAAAGAACTAGGTGCCGAATTTAGGAAATTGGAACAAGAAGTTGCTGCGGTAGAGATATTGGATGAAGCTATTCGTAATCAAATAAATGCGTTACTAGGTAAATTGAAATTACTATTGAAAGCTGTGGAGTTACGTAAAAATAAATTTTCTATTTAATGATTTTCTCCCTCAGATAACGCGGATTTGTTCGCAGATACAAATGACCGAAAAGTTACATCTGCGGTTTACGATCTGCGAAGATCAGCGGGAAATGTTTTTTAACTTTGTTTCATGCAAAATCCATCCGTAAAAGCTGTTTTTTTCGATATTGACGGTACATTACTAAGTTTCAAAACGCACAAAGTTGCTGCATCTACCGAAAAAGCAATTGCTGATTTACAAGCTAAAGGCATCAAAACTATTTTATCTACCGGTCGTTCTATCAATAGTATAGACCATGTGAAATATTTGGATTTCGATGGATTTATTACTTTCAACGGTGGTTATTGTGTAACAAAAGATAACGAGTTGCTTTTTAAGCAGTGCATTGATGCCGATGATATTCGGGGTATTTTAGCTTATGCAAAAAACAACTCCCTAAGTTTTTCTTTCATGTCTGAAAAGGAAATTGGGATACATGATGTTACTCCCGAAATTGCAGGAATGTATGCTCATGTAAATTTGCCCGTTCCGCCGCTAATAGATCCAGAAAGAGTAGATGTTTCTTCCATTTTGCAAACCAATATTTTTTTAGGTCCTGAAGAGGAGGATGCTTTTATGGCTGCGGTAATGCCAAATTCTACCGCTTCGAGATGGACACCTTTATTTGCCGATGTGAATGCAAAAAATCAGAGCAAGAAAGTGGGTATTGACGTTTTCTGTAAACACTTTGGTATTGATTTAGCAGAAACAATGGCATTTGGCGATGGTGGTAATGATATTGAAATGTTGAAACATGTGCAAATTGGCGTGGCCATGGGCAATGCTAATCCAGAAGTTAAAGCTATAGCCAATTATGTTACTGATGATGTAGACAGTAATGGAATTTGGAACGCCTTAAAACATTTTGGGGTGCTTTAATTCAAGAACTCGTCATTGCTAGGTTAAATCCCAACACTTATAATTATTTGCTTTAAGATTGCTTCATACTTCGCAATGACGCAGCATATAGGTTAATCTATTCCGTAGCGCTCCATTTTAGCATACAGCGTTTTTCTATCAATATTTAGCAGTTTTGCTGCTTTAGATTTGTTGTGCTTTACTTTAATCAGCGCTTCGGTAATTAAGGTTTTTTCGTTGTTTTCGTTTACGGCTTTTAAATCCGAAGGGTTATCCAAAGGCACTACATTAGTTACGGCAATTTTCATCTCGTCTGGCAAGCTGTCTGCGGTTGCTATGGTGCCAGCAGTTAGCAATACCATACGTTTAATTACGTTTTTGAGTTCGCGTAAATTGCCGGGCCATTCGTATTTTAACAATAATGATCGAGTTTCTTTATCAATTTCTTTAACGTTTCTGTTCAGTTCTTCGTTAGAGATCTTTACAAACAAATCAATAAACAGTTCTAAGTCTACCCCTCTTTCTCTCAAGGGTGGTAGCTGAATTTTAAATTCGTTTAGCCTGTGGTAAAGGTCTTCGCGGAACTCGCCGTTTTTCATGCTGTTCGCCAAATCATCATTGGTGGCGGTAATTACACGCACATCTACAGCAATTTGTTTGTTACTGCCCAGTGGCTGAACAACTCTTTCTTGCAAAGCCCTTAGCAACTTTACTTGAACTTCGTAGCTTAAGTTTCCAATCTCGTCAAGGAAAATGGTACCCCCATTGGCCGCTTCGAAAGAGCCTTTTTTATCGTTAACTGCTCCTGTAAAAGCTCCTTTAATGTGGCCAAACAACTCGCTGGCGGCTAAATCTTTCGAAAGTGCACCGCAATCTATGGCGATAAAAGGTTTCCCTTTGCGTTTACTTTGGTTATGCAGGGTTCTGGCAGCAAATTCTTTTCCGGTACCACTTTCGCCTTGTATAATTACCGACATGTCCGTTTCGGCCACTAAATCAATATGTTGGTATAACTTATTGGCAACATTGCTTTTGCCTCTAATAAAGTTATTATTGCCAGTGGTTTTTGAGGGAGTTTTTTTCTGAAGCGCATTATCAATTACCATTAATAACTCATCGGGGTTAATAGGCTTGGTAATGTAATCGCTTGCGCCTAGCTGAATAGATTTTACAGCCGTTCGCACATCATTAAACGACGTCATGATGATTGTTGGAACTGTTAATCCAGTTTCGCGTCGGTAATTTAATACATCTATTCCGGTGCCATCAGGCAAACGGTAATCAATCAATAACAATTGAAATTCCTCTTGGGCAATTAATTTAAGCGCTTTAGCAACGTTATTTACAGTGGTAACTTCAAAATTGTTCTTCGTTAAAAAACCTTCAATAATTTGAGCGAAAGTGCCGTCGTCTTCAATAATTAAAACAGATGCCATATATACAAAAATAGGAAAAGCCAGTATGATATAACTGGCTTTTCCCTTATTTAGTTTTAAGAAATGTAGATAACATTAATTATTCTACTGGTTTACCTTCAGCATCAAATTTCAACGAAGCCATTTCTTCTTCTTTTTTTACGTCAACTTGGAAATATGATTTATCGCCATCTTTTACGGTAAATGCAGCTGTTGGTGTCCAAGCTTTGTATGGTTCTGTTGCCAATACTGTTTTAATTGCATCTGGCAAGGCCGATACTTCAATTGGAGTTTTAACCACACTGTCTTGCACCGAAACCATTCCTTCATTATTAGTTAACGCTTCAGATTGTACAACTGAAGTTCCTGTAAAATCTACTGGTTTACCTTCAGCATCAAATTTCAACGAAGCCATTTCTTCTGCTTTCTTCACATCAACCTGGAAATAAGCTTTATCGCCATCTTTTACGCTGAATGCTGCGGTTGGTGTCCAATCTTTGTAAGGGTCTGTTTGTAATACTGTTTTAATTGGATCTGGCAAGGCCGATACTTCAATCGGAGTTTTTACCACACTATCTTGAACCGAAACTATTTCTAACTTATTAACTGAAGCTTGAGCTTGAGTTGCTGTAAAACCTGCGAATGCTACGATAGCTGCTACAAATAACTTTTTCATAATATCTATTTTTTAAGTTTAATACATTTAGTGAATTATACTTACCTAAAGCATCATAATGATGCCAGAAGCGGTTTTGTGCTATGCCAAACTACTAAATGGCTGTAAGTCAACTGTTTTTTGTATTTGGTGTAAAAAGATGGGTTGTGGAGTTTCTCTACAACTTGTTGCTATAAGCACCAAAAAAGTTTTAAATTTCGATATTCGCTTGTATTCAGTTTAATTTGTAACATGCAAAGATACTTGTCGGCAAACAGAATTTATCCGGTAACCAGCGAGCCAATTGATAACGGTGTGTTGCAGATTTCGGAAACTGGAGAAATCATTTCTATATTAACAGCGGAAGAAGCAGCAGCTCAAAATATTGAAAATATAGAGCAGTACGAAGGGGTTTTGGTACCAGGCTTCGTAAATACACACTGCCATTTAGAACTGTCGCACCTGTTTAATAAAATACCAGAGCAAACCGGATTACCAGCCTTTGTAAAAGCAATTGTTGAACAGCGAGCCGCAGCAGATGAGGTAGTAGTTGCCGCTATGGATGCTGCAGATAAGCAGATGTTCGAAAATGGAATTGTTGCCGTGGGCGATATTTCCAATCAGTTAATCTCTAAAGATGTAAAGCAGCATAGCCCACTGCATTATCATACCTTTGTAGAGGTTTTCGGCTTTAACCATCCTTCGCAACCAATTATTGAAGAGGCTGTAAAAATAAGGGACAGCTATTGGCCATTAAAAGCATCTATTGTACCGCATGCACCCTACTCGGTGGCTATAGAACTATTTCAATACATCGAAAAAAGCACGCGTCCGCAAGATGTAATAAGTATTCACAATCAGGAAACCTTAGCCGAGAACGAGTTTTTTGAGAAAGGCACCGGAGATTTTGAAGCAATGTACAATAGGATGGGAGTGCCAAAAAGTGAGGCACATGGTACAGGAGAAAATGCCATTCGTTACCATTTACCTCAATTGCCACGAAACAGAACTTTATTAGTGCACAATACTTTTACGGGCAAAGCCGATATTGATTTTGCCGTAGCGCAGCATAAAGATTTGTATTGGTGCCTGTGTCCAAATGCAAATGTTTATATCGAAAACAATTTGCCCGATGTCAATCTGTTTTTTGATCCAAGAGTAAGGGTTACGCTGGGTACTGATAGTTTGGCAAGTAACCACCAATTGTCTATTTTGGCAGAGATGCAAACCTTACAGCAGAAAAAAAGAGTGCCTTTTGATAAATTGTTGAAATGGGCTACTATTAATGGTGCAGCATTTTTGGGAATTGCCAACCAATTCGGAAGCTTTGAAGTAGGCAAAACTCCTGGCATCAATTTGATTGAATTGGGCGACGCGAAAATCATTAAATCGAAAAACGTAAAACGATTGATCTGATGATTGTATTGTTGATTGAGGAAAGCTGATATTTAGTGCTTTTTAAACAACGTTATGTTTTTCGATCTTTTCGTATCTTTGTATGGGTAAACTATAATTGCGATGACCAGAATTACTTTAAAAATAAACGAACGTACAAAAGTTGGAAAGTCTTTTATGGCTTTTATTGAAGCGTTTTCAGAGAAAGAAAAGGGAATTGAAATTGTGTCAGAGAGCAGTCCATATAATCCAGATTTTGTAGCTAAAATAAGAAAAGCAGAGAAGCAAAAGAGCATTAAGGTAAACCCAAAAGATGTATGGGAAAGTTTGGGATTGAAATAAGCCCGAGGCAAGAAAGGATTTAGAGAAACATTTTAAATCTGGAGATAAAGCAAGCATTAAGAAGATCGAGAAAATACTTCTAGAGCTCGAAAATACACCTTATCATGGAACTGGACAGCCAGAGGAATTAAAATATGAGCTTTCGGGATATTGGTCTAGAAGAATAAATAAAAAAGACAGGATGGTTTACGCTGTTGAAGAAAATATTGTGACTGTAACTATAGTTTCGGCAATAGGACACTATAGCGATAAATAATTACACATCCTATTTCAGGCTCTTAATCATAAAAACCAATACGATTCCTTAAACTTAAAAGATTAATATTCAAATCTTGAGTTGAATGTGATTGCTGTACATATCTTTTAAAATGGACCATTGTGGAATGAAAAACTCAATTACTTCTTTATTCAATATCAAATATCCAATTATTCAAGCCGGTATGGTTTGGTGTAGCGGCTGGCGTTTGGCCTCTGCTGTTTCCAATGCTGGTGGTTTGGGTATTATTGGTGCTGGTTCCATGTATCCTTCGGTTTTGCGAGAGCATATACAAAAATGTAAGCAGGCAACAGAACAGCCTTTTGCGGTTAATGTGCCTTTGCTTTACCCAAACGTGCAAGAAATTATGGATATTTTGGTGGAGGAAGATGTGAAGATTGTATTTACCTCGGCTGGTAACCCCGCCACTTGGATCAGCTTTTTGAAAGCAAATGGAATCACGGTTGTTCACGTCATTGCCAATACTAAATTTGCGTTAAAAGCACAGCAAAGTGGAGTAGATGCTATTGTTGCCGAAGGTTTCGAAGCTGGTGGACACAACGGCAGGGAAGAAACGACAACTTTGTGTCTAATTCCGATGATTAAGGCTGCCGTTGAAATTCCTGTAATTGCGGCGGGAGGCATAGCAAGCGGACAATCGATGTTGGCGGCTTTTGCCTTAGGAGCCGATGCTGTGCAAATCGGTTCTGCGTTTGCTGTAGCCGAAGAGTCTTCTGCGCATCCAAATTTTAAAGAGAAAGTAATTTTATCCGCCGAAGGCGATACCAAATTAAGGATGAAAAAACTAGTGCCTGTTCGCTTATTAAAAAACGAATTTGCGGATGCCGTGGCACAAGCCGAAGCTAATGGTGCAAGCACAGAAGAGCTAGCCACTTTGTTAGGTAGGGCAAGAGCAAAACTCGGCATGTTCGAAGGTAATATGGATGAAGGGGAGTTGGAAATTGGGCAAGTATCGGCAATGATTAGTGAAATTAAACCCGCTGCAACTATCTTAAATGAAATCTGGGAGGAGTTTTTAGTGGAAAAAGAAAAACTTGAAAAACTAAAATTTTAGATTTTTACGGGAAAATATTTTTCGCCCTGACCATAGCTTAACGTGAATTATGGATTTTTTCATCTGTTTATCAGTAGGTTAAATGTTTGTTTCGAAAATGTGATTTTAAAAAATAGACCTAAAAGCTAGTCCCGAATTAATTTCGGGAGACGAATCGCCCATACCGTCACCCTGACCCCGCAGTAGCTGCTAAGCAAATTTATTTCAGGGTCGGTTAGCCAAGATTAAGACTCATAACTCGTTAACTTAATGTACAACTAAGAAAACCTAAGCTAATTGTTTAAGAAATTTTGGCGAATTTATAATCCTTTAACCTAAAATGTTCTTAGGTATCCTAGATGTTTCAAAATAATTACTTTTGTAGTCAAACAAGTTGCGAGCGGTCTTGATACTCGATACTCACATCTCGATACTAAAAAATGAAGCACATCAATATTAAAGTAATAGGTAAAGTACAGGGCGTGTTTTTTAGGGCAAGCACTAAAGCTGTGGCCGACCAAATGGGCGTAAAAGGAAAAGTGAAAAACGAAAAGGATGGTTCGGTTTTAATAGAGGCAGAAGCCGATCAAATTACGCTAGATATGTTTGTGGAGTGGTGCCATAAAGGACCAGAGAAAGCAATTGTGGAGGAAGTGGTTGTAGAAGAAAGCGAGTTACAGCATTATACAAACTTTGTAGTGATTAAGAAAAATTTATTGTGGTAGTATAATTTACGATTGTAGATTGACGAATTACGATTTAGCCGTCTACAATCTCAAAAATGAGTGAATAGGAATATTGATTTTAGAAAATCGTAAATCTAAAATCGCAAATCTAAAATCAACTTGTCTGTAGCAAAGAAATTTTTGGGGCAAACTATGGTTTATGGTATTAGTACCATTTTAACCAGAATGCTTAATTTTATTTTAACGCCAATTTTTACACGCACTTACGCTGCTGCGGTATATGGTGTTTTTACCAAGATGTATAGCTGGGCTTCTATTATTAACGCCATTTTGGCCTTCGGTATGGAAACCACTTATTTTAGGTATTTGAATAAATTTGAAGACCGAAAGCAGCAGGTTTATAATAATTCTTTTTTGGTTGTTGCTTTTATTTCAATCCTGTTTCTAGTTACAGGATTGATATTTACAGATCCAATTACAAAATGGCTGGTAAACAATGATACTGCGAACCTAGACGACCAAAGACGATACGTACAATATTTTATATGGCTGCTATTTTCTGATGCCGTTTGTATCATCCCTTTTGCCAAGTTGCGAGCCGATGGGAAACCATTTAGATACAGTTTGATTAAATTTCTGAATATCTTAACTTATGTCTCTTTGTGTCTGTTTTTCATTTACGGTATTCCAGCAATAATTAAGCACAATTTACCAACTGCTAGTTTCTTTGCCAGTTGGTTTAGAGCGCAATGGGTAGGTTATGTATTTATTGCAAATTTGGTAGCAAGCGTAGTCACCTTTGTTTTGTTGATACCAGAGTTCTTAAAGCTTCAATTAAAGTTCGACAAGGCAATGTTTATGAAAATGTTGTCGTATAGTTGGCCAATATTGGTAGCAAATCTATCTTTTATTGTTAACGAAAACTTAGATAAAATACTTTTGGATAAGTACTCTACAGAGACGCAAGTTGGAATTTACGGTGCGGTATGTAAAATTGCCATTTTCATGAGTATATTTAATACTGCTTTTAGGCTAGGCGCCGAACCTTTTTTCTTTAGCCACGCTAAACAAGAAAATGCCAAACATACCTACGCTAATATTCTTAAGTATTTTGTAATTGCTTTGGCCATTTTATTTGTGGCTTTGGTGGCCAATATCGAGATTTTAAAATATTTTATCAGTAGAGATAGTGCGCACATTGCCGAGTATTGGGTTGGCTTGCCGGCTGTTCCATATCTGCTATTGGGTTACGTTTGTTTAGGTATTTACATGAACCTTTCCATTTGGTATCGCCTGTCAGATCAAACTCGCTTTGGGCTATATATTTCGGTAAGTGGTGCAATCATTACCATCGTATTAAATATGGTGCTCATTCCTAAATACAGTTACATGGGCTCGGCTTGGGTAAGCATGATCGCCTATTTCGTGATGATGGTTTTATCGTATGTTTTAGGTCAGAAATATTATCCAATACCTTACAATTTTAAAAAAATATCAGCCTACTTATTAAGTTCAACGGTCATCGTGTTTTCTTCTTTTTTTATTTTCGATAGAAATATTTACATCGGTAATGCACTTTTAGTAATTTTTATAGCCGTGGTATTCTATTTTGAAAAAAACGAACTGCGAAGAGTTTTAAAACGTTAGCGTTGCATTCTCTCATTTAATCATTCAAAATTCTTTCATTTGTAACATGCAAATCAAAATCATCAATAAATCTAGTCACGCTTTACCTGCCTACGAAACTGCTCATGCGGCAGGAATGGATTTAAGAGCGAATATCGAAGAACAAATCATAATTAAACCTTTACAGCGTTGTTTAATTCCAACGGGTTTGTTTATAGCATTGCCAGTTGGTTACGAAGCACAAATTAGACCACGAAGCGGTTTAGCTTATAAGCACGGTGTAACGGTGTTGAATTCGCCAGGAACTATTGATGCAGATTATCGTGGCGAGTTAAAAGTATTGTTGGTAAATTTGTCGGATGCCGATTTTGTGATTAACAATGGCGAACGTATTGCGCAAATGATAGTTGCTAAACACGAAACCGTGCTTTGGGAAACTACTGAAGAATTAAGCAGCACCGACAGAGGTACTGGCGGTTACGGGCATACAGGTAAGGGTTAATTGTTTAAATTGATGAAATTGTTTAATTGTTAATAGGTTGGAAATGGAGTTTTTGAACCTCATGCTTTTAACTTAAGACTAAAAAGGTGAATAAACTATTTTTTACAGCGAGTTTAATGGTATTGTGCATTGCTATAAAAGCGCAACAACACCCTGTTGCGGTAAAAGATAGCAATGCAGTAAAAGAACTTTTTTTTGCAGGGTTAAAAGAGAAGTTAAACGAAAACTATGTTAACGCAGGCAATAGTTTTTCCAAAGTTCTTATCATAGATCCAAACAACAGCGCAGCCCATTTTGAAATTGCTAATATTCAATTGCGTCAAAATAAATTGCTAGATGCCGAAGTTTCGATTAAAAAAGCCCTCTCGGTTCAGTCGGATAACGTTTGGTTTTTGAAGTTACTTTCCGAAATATACAAACGTAACGGTAACATGGAAGCGCTGGTGCAAACCTTTGACAAGTTAATTGAACTAGAACCCTCGGCCGAAAGTTACTATTTTGATAGAGCAAATGCCTTATATATAGCAGGCAAAACAGAAGAATCTAAAAAGGCCTACGATTTGCTCGAAGAGAAATTTGGCGTAACAAAATCGTCTACGGTTGCCAAACAACGATTTAAGAAGCCAGGAGAAGCTGATGGCGATGCTTTGCAAAAGTTAATTAGTGATAATCCTAGCGATGTTAAGAATTACCTAGACTTAAGCGGAACGTTTTTAGAGAAAAACCAAAACAACGAAGCTTTATCACTACTGCTAAAAGCAAAGGAGCTTGATGCTAACAATTACGAGGTACATTTGGCTTTAGCCGATGTCTATCATGCGTTAAAAAAGCCAGAAGAAGCTTTCTCCTCACTTAAAGTGGCTTTTGCTAGCCCAGAAATGCCTCTGCCTAATAAAATGAATATTTTAAGCCAAATGTTGCTTCGTTTTAATAAGCCAGAAGTGGTTAAAAATGCTACAGCACTAGGTTTAATTGTTCTAAGCGATTATAAGGACGATGCAAAAATGATGGTGCTTTATGGTGATATTTTGTATCAGCAAGGGAAATTAGGAGAGGCTAAAGCACAGTATTTAGCGGCAATACAACGATCTGAGCAATTGTACATTGCTTGGGAAAAAGTACTTGGTGTACAAACTTTGATGGGTAATTACACCGAAGCAATTAAAACCGGCGAAGAAGCGTTAACCATTTATCCTAACCAGGCAATTTTGTACTATTACAGGGCGTTTGCATTACACCGAAATGGGCAAAATGGCGAAGCTAGTTTTGAGCTAAAAAATGCTTTACAGCTAGAGCCAGAAGATGCCAATTTAAAAGCAATGATCTTGGCTTTGCAGGCCGAGGTTTTGATAGATCAAGGCAAACTTAAAGAGGCAGATGCAGCTTTTGACAAGGCGATAGTTTTAGCTCCTAATAACTACCTTACCATGAGTAACTATGCCTATTACCTCGCACTTCGCAACCATGATTTGCCAAAGGCAGAGAAGTTAGCCGCTAAGGCCGCCTCGGCTTTGCCGCAAAACTCATCTATTTTAGATACCTATGCAATTGTTCTGTTTAAATTAAATAGAATTGATGATGCCCTTATGTACATACAAAAAGCTTTACAAAACAACGAGGCTAATCATCCTGTTTATTTGGAACATTATGGCGATATCCTTTTTCTAAAAGGAGAGAAGGAGGGCGCTGTTGCACAGTGGCATAAAGCAAAGATTGCAGGAAATCAATCAGAAAAACTAATTAGAAAGATCAATGAAAAGAAATATATTAAATAGCACTTTAATTGCTGCCTGTGTGTTAATGGTGGTAGGTTGTAGGCCAAAAAAAGAAATTGTTAAAGCCCCGCCGGTAGCAGAGGCTGCCCCAGCTAACGATAAAAAATCTGAAAACTTAGCGTTGCTTCTTGGTAAAGAACTTCAGTACAATACTTTATCTTTAAAGGGGAAAGCCGATTTAGATATTGATGGCAATTCGAATAACGTAACACTTAATATTCGTATCCAAAAAGACCAAAAAATATGGTTTAGCGTTACTGCTTTGGGAGGTGCGCTAGAAGCTGCTCGCGGTATAATTACACCCGATAGTTTGTGGTTGATGAATAGGCTTCAAAAAACCATTCTTAGAAAACCATTGTCGTATATACACGACTATACCAATAAACAAGTGAATTTTGGTTGGTTACAATCTATCTTAATAGGAAACACTATTAAGGAGTTTATGACCGAAAAATCTGATCTTAATCAAGAAAATGGCGTATGGGTATTAAACGGTACAGAACAAACGTTGGCCTACAGAACCTTATTTAATACACTGTTAAAATCTACAGAACTTACTTTAAATGATGCAGCAGCAGCGCAAGGGCTCAAAGTGGTTTACGATAAATACACACCTATAAATAATGGCCTTTTCCCGTCAGTGGTAAAAATAAACTCGGCAGTGGGCAATAAAAAAATAAGCGTAGCCGTTGATTTTGTTAAAATAGATACCAATGTGGCCGTAGAGTTCCCTTTTTCGGTTCCAAAGAACTACGAAGTTATCAATTAATTTTTTATACTTTTGGTTAATGAAGTTACATAAAGTCCTGCTTTTAATTATTGCTGTATGTTTTTGCGCTAGTGCTTTTGCGCAATCTAGTAAAGAGCTAAAGCGTAAAAAGGAAGCATTACAGAGAGAAATAGAGCTAGCTCAGAAAAATTTGAATAAGGCGGCTAAAGGCAAGAAACTAACACTGGGCCAAATTAATGCCATTAAAGCTCAAATAAGGCTAAGGCAAGATAAAATCTCCACCATTAACTCAGAGATCAAAAACATCGATCATCAAATTCACGAGAATACCAATAAGGTGCAAAACCTGAAAGGTCGTTTGGCAGATCTAAAAAAGGAATATGCAGGGATGATTCGCTTTGCGCAACGCAACCGCAATTCTTATGATAAAATGATGTTTATTTTTGCTGCAAGCGATTTTAACCAAGCCTATAAACGTATCAAGTATTTACAGCAATTTGGCCAGTATCGTAAAAAGCAGGCCGCTTATATTCAAGGAACACAGAAGCAATTGAGTAACCAAATTGTGGTATTGGATAAGAACTTGAAAAGTAAGAGTTCTTTATTAAAAGAAGAAGAAACTGAGAAAAGTAAACTTGATAAAAATAGAAGTCAGCAAACGGTGGTATTGAACAAATTAAGCAAGCAAGAGAAACAATACCAAGCAGATATTAAAAGAAAAAGACAACAGCAAGCAGCAGTAGATAGAGAAATTAGAAATGCAATTGCAAGAGAAATTGCCGCAGCTCGAAAAAAGGCGGAAGAAGAAGCCCGAGAACGTGAAAGGATTGCTGCGGCAAAAGCAAAGGCCGAAAATAAACCTGCGCCTACCGCGACTGCTTCAAAACCTAAAACTGCTAATGAGGCTTTAAGGGCTACTCCAGAAGCTGCTAAATTGTCTGATGCTTTTGAGGCCAATCGTGGCAGCTTGCCCTCTCCAGTTTCGAACGGATACATTACCGCTAAATTTGGAGCTTACAAGGTTGATCAAGCTTCGGGAAGAAATGACGGAGTTACCTTTCAAACCTCAGAAGGTGCTAGTGTTAGAGCGGTGTTTAATGGAAAGGTTACAAAAGTGCGAAGTATATTTGGGCGTTATTTTGTGATCATAAATCATGGTGAGTATTTCACTGTGTATCAGAACTTGAAAAGTGTTTCTGTTTCGGAAGATAGTAGCGTTTCTACAAAGCAAACTATCGGGATAGCGGGCGAAACAGATGGAGTGCCTGAAGTAACATTCCAAGTGCTTAGAAGTTCTGTTGCACAAAACCCAGAAAGCTGGCTGGCCCGATAAGCTGTATTTTTGGTGAAATAAACGCTATATTTGTATAAAACTAGTTAGAAATGTACAGCACGCCGTTATTAGAGTTTTTAAATATGGGAGGCGGTGAGATGATGCTCATCGTAATTGCGATACTTTTGTTATTTGGAGGTAAAAAATTGCCAGAATTAGCAAGGGGATTAGGAAAAGGAATTCGCGAGTTTAAAGATGCTTCGGAAGGGGTAAAAAGAGAAATCCATCGGAACATTAACTCTTTTGATATCGATGAAGAAGATAGAAAAGCTGATGAAAATCGAAAGTATCGTGAGCCAGAAATAGACCATTCTCATTCTATTCACGATGAGCCTACGGTTAGCCCAGAAAACCAAACTGAGCTAAATACCGTAGATGTTAAGGAAGAAAGTAAAGAGCCTAAAAACTCTATTTAAGAAATAGGAAATATAAAACAACAATCATGTTACAAACACCACTACTAGCTGCGTTAGGCACAATGGAAATCGTTCTAATCGTAGTAGCACTTTTATTACTTTTTGGAGGTAAAAAAATTCCAGAATTAATGCGTGGCTTAGGTAAAGGAATGAAGGAATTTAAAGATGGTAAAGACGGAGTTGATTCTACTACCACCGATAACACCAACAAGCCTCAATAAACCGTATTTACAAACGCTTTAAGTTTAGATTTTGAAGAAATACAGCTCTTTAACAGAGATACAGGGAGAACTTGCGCAAAAGCAGCTTACTTTAAAAGAACTTATTACTTACTATTTTCAGCAAATAGAAAAGCATCAACACCTCAATGCATTTAATGAGGTGTTTTTTGATTCTGCAAAAAAGCAAGCTGAAGAAATTCAAGCTAAACTTGATCACGGTTCGGCAGGTAAATTGGCGGGCATGGTTATCGGGATTAAAGATAATATTTGCTACGAGGGCCATGTGGTAACTGCTTCTTCTAAAATGTTAGATGGTTTCGTTTCTCCCTACTCCTCTACGGTAGTTAAGCGTTTGCTTGCCGAAGATGCCATTATTATTGGCCGTTTAAATTGCGATGAGTTTGCCATGGGCGGTTCTAACGAAACTTCATATTTCGGTACGGTAAAAAATGCAGCCGATGAAGAGCGTGTTGCAGGTGGTTCATCTGGAGGTTCGGCAGTTGCCGTGCAGGCAGATCTATGTCTAGCGGCTTTAGGTACCGATACAGGTGGTTCAGTTCGCCAACCTGCGGCATTTTGTGGCAACATTGGTTTTAAGCCAACTTACGGGCGCATTTCTCGCTATGGTGTAATTGCTTATGCTTCTTCTTTTGATCAGGTGGGTACACTAACTTCATCGGTTACTGATGCCGCTTTACTGTTAGAAGTGCTGGCCGGCGCCGATGAAAACGATAGTACAGTTTCGCAACAACCAGTGCCGTCTTACAGCTCAAATCTCAAATCTCAAATCCCAAATCTCAGAATAGCTGTACTAAAAGAAACGATAGAAAGTGAAGCGCTAGATCCTGAAACTAAAACAGCCATTCTGTTGGCGCTCGATAAATTTAAGGCTGCTGGTCACGAAGTAACTTATGTTTCTTTCGATTTGTTGGAGTATTTAGTGCCAACCTACTATATTCTCACTACAGCCGAAGCCTCGTCAAACCTGTCGCGTTACGATGGCGTACATTATGGATATCGTAACACGCAAGCGCAAAGCCTCAACCAACTTTACAAAAGCTCAAGAGCAGAAGGTTTTGGAGAAGAAGTTAAGCGGCGTATCATGTTAGGTGCTTTTGTGTTAAGCGCCGGATATTATGATGCTTATTATCAAAAAGCACAAAAGGTTCGTCGATTAATTAGGGAGCGAGTAGAAGCTTTGTTAAAGGACAATGATGTTTTAATTAGTCCAGTGGCACCCACCCCAGCTTTTAAAATTGGCGAAAATGTGCAAGACCCCTTGGTAATGTACATGGCAGATATTTATACCGTATTGGCATCTTTAGCAGGTATTCCGGCAGTAGCTTTACCCTTAGGCAATAACCAAGCGGGTTTACCGTTAAGTATGCAATTAATGACCAAACATTTTAACGAGCAAGCTTTGCTCAATTTATCATATAGTTTTTTAAACTCCAACGTCATTTCGAACGAAGTATAGTGTAGAGAGAATTGAAAATCAACGAGGTTAAATCTGTTTTCTAAGTGCTTTGGCTCTAGATTTCTCCTCCTGCGTTATCGAAATGACGAGAAATTTTAGCCTATGAGGAAATTGATACTTACTGTTTTGAGTTTTGCGATCGCTTTTAGCACTTTAGCACAAGTTACGAGTAAAATTCAAGTAGATACGATCTTAAAAAGGCTAACTACAGCACCGCCGACAGATACTGTAGCCGTTCCTGCCATTGAGCAGCCCTTACTGTTTGGACAACAATTGTTATATAAAATGCGCTTAGATTCTATACAACAAACTGTTCCGTTAGACTATAATGAGTATGTTCAAAGCTATATCGATATTTATGTAAAGCGCAGAGCGATGTATGGCGATATGCTTGGCCTTTCTTCATACTATTTTCCCATTTTTGAAAAAGCACTGAAATCTTACAACATTCCAACAGAAATCAAGTATTTATCTATTGTCGAGTCGTCTTTAAATCCACATGCGGTTTCTAGGGTTGGCGCTACGGGTTTATGGCAGTTTATGTTTGGTACGGCAAAAGCATACGGCTTAAATATGGATAACTTTGTAGATGAGCGCAAAGACCCCATACAAGCAAGTTATGCTGCTGCAGCGTATTTTCGCGATGCTTACGAAGAGCTAGGCGATTGGCTATTGGCCATTGCCGCCTACAATTGTGGCAAAGGCAACGTGAATAGGGCAATACTGAAAGCGGGTTCCCGTAATTTTTGGGACATCAGAAAGTTTTTGCCGAAAGAAACCAGTAATTATGTACCAGCCTTTATTGCAGCAGTATATGTAATGAAATACGCACCTAGCCATCAAATTGTGGCTAAGCCTAATGCATTTGCTTTTAAAACAGATACGGTACAGGTTAGAAATTTTGTAGCACTGGCCGATGTTGCCAATGCCATTGACCATAAAGAGGAAACATTAATAGCCTTAAATCCAAGCTATAAAAAGAAGATTGTAAATGGAACGGATATTTCGCCCAAACGAATCGTAATACCAAGACCAGACCACCAGTTTTACGAGTCTCTTTTTACTGTTTTGAATAATGATATTGACGTTGATAGGGAAATTATATTGGCATCAACAGATGATGTGAGGGATTTACGTAAAAAAGCATTACCTAAAAAGGAAGCCGCCCAAACCAAAACATTAGTGCATAAAGTAACGCCCGGACAAAGTTTAACGGCCATTGCCAATAAATACGGCGTAGAGGTACAAGATTTAAAAGTTTGGAACAAATTAGAGGTTACAACCATTATTCCGGGGCAGAAACTAAAAATTTACAGAGAAACTGTTCCAGCTAAGTTTACACCAAAAGCCAAAGCTAGTTTTGTAAATTATAAAGTGAAACAAGGTGATACTTTATCTAGCATCGCCGAAAAATTTGTTGGTATTACCGTGGCCAGCTTAAAAGCGGCAAATGGTTTAAAATCCGCAAAGATTACTGAAGGTATGGTGTTGAAGGTGATGTAGGTTGTTCTTCTTATTTAATCTTTTCTTGACCAAAAAAAATCAGTACTTGGTAACAACCCACATTATAAGGATAAATTTATAGGTTATTACATTGGAAATAACAAAGGGTCAATCCTATTGTAGCGGCAGCCCGGAGTGGACGTAGCGAGCGGGGACTACAGCGGAAAGAGGGGCTAACTATTAATAATAGCTATAATTACCTTTTCAAAAATCTTTGTCGGTCCTTTTGGTCATTTTTACAGACTATTTTCTAAACATTCATAACCTATTGCCAATCAATACAGATTGATAAAAACGCAGCATCCTTAAAAAAAGATTGTAACTTTGGCCGTTACAAATAATTTGAAAAATGAGCAAGATTAATAGAAAGCAAGATGCCTTGGACTACCACTCGCAGGGTAGACCTGGAAAAATTGAAGTAATCCCAACCAAACCATATTCTTCACAACGTGATTTAACATTGGCCTATTCTCCTGGAGTAGCAGAGCCATGTTTAAAAATTGCAGACAATAAAGACGATGTATATAAATACACCGCAAAAGGTAATTTGGTAGCCGTAATTAGTAATGGTACCGCTGTTTTAGGGTTAGGCGATATTGGTCCAGAGGCTGGTAAACCAGTAATGGAGGGTAAAGGTCTTTTGTTTAAGATTTTTGCTGATATCGATGTGTTTGACTTAGAATTAGACACCAAGAATGTTGATGAGTTTGTAAACATCGTTAAAGCTTTAGAGCCAACTTTTGGCGGCGTTAACTTAGAAGATATTAAAGCACCAGAGTGTTTCGAAATTGAGCGCAGGCTTAAAGAAGAAATGAACATCCCGGTGATGCACGATGACCAACATGGTACAGCCATCATTTCTGCAGCGGCATTGTTAAATGCTTGTGAATTGCAGAAAAAGAAAATGGACAAAATCAAGATTGTGGTGAATGGTGCGGGCGCTGCGGCTATTTCTTGTTCGCGTTTGTATGTGGCGCTGGGAGCTAAAAAAGAAAACATCGTAATGTGCGACAGGAGCGGTGTGATCCGTGCTGATCGTGAGAAAATAGATCCAATCAAAGCTGAATTTGTAACTAAAAGAGACCTGCATACATTAGAAGAGGCGATGAAAGATTCGGATGTTTTCATTGGTCTTTCTTCGGCAGATTGTGTTTCTGTAGAGATGCTAAAATCGATGGCGAAAAATCCAATCGTAATGGCCATGGCCAATCCAAATCCAGAAATTGCCTACGATTTAGCCATCAATTCACGTAAGGATATCATTATGGCAACTGGCCGGTCAGATTATCCTAACCAAGTAAATAATGTATTGGGTTTTCCGTATATTTTTAGAGGTGCCTTAGACGTAAGAGCTACTGCAATTAACGAAGAAATGAAAATTGCCGCGGTGCGTGCCATTGCTGAGCTTGCTAAAAAGCCAGTTCCAGAGGCAGTAAACATGGCGTATAACGCTAAAAATATTAAGTTTGGTAAAGAATATATCATTCCAAAACCAATGGATTTTCGTTTGATGACCAACGTTTCTATGGCGGTGGCAAAAGCGGCTATTGAAAGTGGTGTGGCTCGTAAAACCATTACCGATTGGGATGCTTATGCAGAAGAGTTGAGAAAACGTTTAGGCACCGATGATGCCATTATGCGTGCTATCACTAATAAAGCAAAGTCAGATCCTAAACGTGTGGTTTTTGCGGAGGCGGATAACTATAAAATTTTAAAAGCCGCTCAAATTGTGAAGGAAGACAACATTGCTATACCGATTTTATTGGGTAACAAAGAGAAAATCCAGCAAATTATAGAAGAAAGTGCTTTAGAATTAGATGGTGTGCAAATTATAGATCCGGCTTTAGAGCCAGAAAGAACTAAGAAATATGCACAATCATTATACGAAAAAAGGCAAAGACGCGGAGTAACTTCTGTAGCCGAAGCAGCAAAAATGATGCGAGACAGGAACTACTTCGGCTCTTCGATGGTAGAATTTGGCGAAGCCGATGCCATGATTTCCGGTTTAACCAAAAACTATGCTACTACCATTAAACCAGCTTTGCAAATTATTGGTACAGAAGAAGGTGTAAGCCGAGTGGCGGGTATGTATATGATGATGACCGAAAAAGGTCCGGTTTTCTTTGGAGATACGACCGTTAATGTAGATCCAACAGCGGAAGAGTTGGTAGATGTTGCATTGTTGTTAGAAAAATCAGTTAGGAAATTTAATATTACGCCACGTATTGCGGTGCTCTCTTACTCTAACTTTGGTTCTAACGAGGGCATTGTGCCCGAAAAAACTAGAAAGGCAGTTAAAATTCTTCATGAAAAGTACCCAGATATTATTGTAGATGGCGAAATGCAAGGAAATTTTGCAATTAACAGTGCCATGTTGAAAGATAACTTTCCTTTTAGTAGTTTAGCAGGTGCGCCGGCAAATACGCTAATATTTCCTAACTTAGAGTCGGGTAACATTGCTTATAAATTATTGCAAGAGCTTGGCGGCGCCGAAGCAGTTGGCCCAATCCTTTTAGGGTTGAAAAAACCGGTTCATATTGTGCAGTTAGGCAGCTCGGTGAGGGAAATTGTAAACATGGTAACCATTGCAGTGCTAGATGTACAAGCCAAAGAGGAAGAGGCAGGACCGAGAAAAAAAGGTTTATTTAAAAAGAAATAGCCATAAAAATAAAAATCTGGTTAATTTAGCATTAAACGCTACGTTAGCTATGTAGCTTTAGGCGAGTGTAATTGCACTCGCCTAAAGTGTTTTATTAACACTTGTGTTTAAAAACTGAAAATCTTTTTTGACTTTTGATTTTTTACTTATAACTTAAAAATATGTACGCGTATATTGATGGTAAGCTTACGTTTAAATGCCCAACCTACATTGTTGTAGAAACGGGCGGTGTGGGTTATCAAATCCATATATCGCTTAATACTTACGCTGCATTAGGTAGCGCAGAGCGATGCAAGATCTACACTTGGCTGCATGTAAAAGAAGATGCGCATACACTTTATGGTTTTGCAGACGAAGGAGAACGTAAGTTGTTCCTGCATTTAATTTCGGTTTCGGGCATTGGTCCAACCACCTGCCGCATGATGCTCTCTTCTATAACGCCAGCAGAAATACAACAAGCAATTGTAAACGCCGATGTAGCCTTGATTCAAAAAATAAAAGGAATAGGCGCTAAATCTGCACAACGAATTGTGTTAGAGCTACAAGATAAATTGAAAAAAGAAGGCATAGAATCATTAATTTCGATGCCTATTCACAATACAATTAAAGATGAAGCGTTATCTGCTTTGATCATGCTTGGCTTTGGCAAGCAGGTGGCAGAAAAAGCATTAGAAAATGTGCTTAAAAAAGCCGAAGGTGAGCTAACTGTAGAGCAAATGATCAAACAAGCTTTGAAGAATTTATAAATAAACCAGATTGAAAAACAAACTTACCTATTTTGTTTTATTGGTAGGCCTATGCTTAGGCAAAAAATCGTTCTCACAAATAAACAGTGTAGGATCTAGGATAGACTCTGCGAAGAACACATTTAACCTACAAGAAAAACAATGGATGGGGTTGCGCAACTACAGCAATCCATTTTTTAAACTTCCCGAAAACATCAAACGTGAGGTAGAGTATGATGCCACCAATAACCGTTATGTAATTACCGAGCGCATTGGCGATAAGTTGTACACGCCACCTCAATACCTTACCGTAGAACAGTATTTGCGCATGGTTAATAGCGACATTAAGCGTGAGAACTGGCGCTTGTTTTCTAACCAAGAAATTGATGATATCCGTAAAACGGGTGTTATTCCGGAGGTAAAGATTAACAGTCGTGTTTTTGAAAAGATTTTTGGTGGTACCACTATAGATATACAGCCAAGCGGCGAGGCAGAACTTACTTTCTTAGGTCGTATAAATAAGAACGAAAATCCCTTGTTTAACGAACGTCAACGGGTTCAAAGCAATTTTGATTTTACGCAACGTATCCAAATGGATGTGGTGGGTAACATTGGTACCAAGATGAAAATCAAGATGAATTACAATACCGAGGCGCAGTTTGATTTTGAGAACCAGATTAAGCTAGATTACACTGGCGGTCCTGATGACATCATCAGAAAAATTGAAGCCGGTAACGTGAGTTTGCCTTTAAATACGTCGTTAATTACAGGTACACAAGCCTTGTTCGGTATTAAAACGCAGTTGCAATTTGGTAAGCTGGGTTTAACTACCGTTTTTACACAGCAAAAATCTCAATCTAAACAGATAGAAATTAGCAATGGGGCACAACAGAGCGAGTACCGTATTAGTGGTAGCGAGTACGAAGCCAACAAACACTATTTCTTGGCGCAGTATTTTAGAGATCAATACAATAGAGCACAAAGAACGCCTCCAACAGTACTATCGCCGGTAAATATTACCAAGGTTGAGGTTTGGATTACCAATAAAACAGGCAACACTACCGACTCGAGAGATGTGATCGGTTTTGCAGACTTGGCCGAGTACGCACCTTATAACCCCAATTTTACCCGTACCAGAACGGATAGTTTACCTTCAGGCTTCAATAACAGTACCTTCCCTACGCAATCGAATAATTTATTAGCGACCATCCCGCCGGGGGCTAGGCTATCTAACAGTAACGATTTACTTCAATTTTTTCAGGGCTCTGGTTCTACCGATAACTTCGCTAAAATTACCTACGCCCGTAAACTTACCGATAGAGAGTTTACCATGCATCCGCAGTTAGGATATATCTCTTTAAACGTCCAGTTAAATACAGATGAGTTGTTGGCAGTAGCTTACCGCTATACCTACAATGGGCAGGAGTTTCAGGTGGGTGAGTTTTCTACCGATGTGCCTTTTGACCAAGCCACGCCAAACGTTCTATTTGCAAAGCTGTTAAAGAACGAAACCACCAAACCCAACTTGCCAATTTGGGATTTGATGATGAAAAACATCTATAACATTGGTGGGTATCAAATTAGTAATCAAAACTTTAAATTAGATATTTTTAGAATAGACGAAACAGCAGGCGTAGAGCGTGCTGTAATTACCGAAGGAGCTAGAACTACTAATAAAATTTGGTTACAAGCGGTAGCTTTAGATCGGCTAAATCAGCAGAAAGAGCGTAAGCCCGATGGTGTTTTTGATTTTGAAGCCCAAAGTAGTCCTTTTGCTTCATCGCAAAGTAATATAGGCACTACCAATAACCCTACTTTTGGTACGGGTACGTCGGCTACCTCGTTAACCAATACCATCAGCGGTTATGTCACTATAGATCCACAAAACGGTCGAATCATTTTCCCTGTAATAGAGCCTTTTGGTAAAGATTTGGCTGGTCAGTTTGTTTCTACTGAAACCAATTTGATAGATAAGTACACCTATCCGCAATTGTACGATTCTACCAAAGTCGTTGCCCAACAAAATTTCCCTGGTAAGGATAGATACCTCATCAAGGGTCATTACCAATCAGAGATTTCCTCAGAATTTAGCTTAAATGCCATCAATGTGCCCGAAGGCTCTGTGAAAGTATTTATGGGAAGTATTCCTTTGGTAGAGGGTAACGATTATACGGTAGATTACATGAGCGGTCGTGTAAAAATCTTGAATACCGCTTTATTGAGCTCGGGCCAATCTATCCGTATTTCTACAGAAAACAATGAACTTTTTGGCTTGCAACAACGATCTTTGTTTGGTCTTCGTGGAGATTATCGCGTAAATAATAAATTGAATATCGGTGGTACCTTTATGAACCTTACCGAGCGGCCAATTACGCCGAAAGTAAACTTTGGGGAAGAACCTATTTCCAACTCTATATGGGGGATGGACGTAAATTATACCTCTTCATCAAGGTTTTTAACCAAACTGGTAGATAAACTTCCTTTAATTTCTACCAAAGAAAAATCTAACATTACCTTTTACGGAGAGTTTGCACAATTGGTTCCAGGGCATCCGTCTGCCTTAAATATGGGCGGCAGCAAGGGTGGTACCAGTTATATCGATGATTTTGAGGCTTCTCGATCGGTAATAGATTTGAAGAGCGCTATCGCTTGGCAAATTTCTGGTACGCCTCAATTATTTCCAGAGGGCTCGCCAGCATTAACTCCAAGTTTGTCTTATGGCTATAACAGAGCTAAAATAGCTTTCTATAATATCGACCCACTTTTTTATGGTAGAGGAGGGCAAGGGCAAATACCAGCGGGTTTACGTAACGATAAAAACGAACTTTCTAATCACTATGTGAGAGAAGTTTTAGAAACCGAAGTGTTTCCGTTTAAACAAATTAGTACTGGGCAGGCCATTACGCTGCAAACGTTAGATTTGGCTTACTACCCAATGATAAGGGGCCCATACAATTTTACCACAACGGGCTTTAATGCAGACGGAACTTTGCAAAACCCAAGGAGTAGATGGGGAGGTTTAATGCGTAGGGTAGATGTAAACGATTTTGAAGCCAACAATATTGAGTATGTAGAGCTTTGGATGATGGATCCGTTTATGTACAAGCCAGGCTCACAAGGTGGAGATTTATATTTTAACATTGGTAACATCTCTGAGGATATTCTAAAAGACGGCCGTAAATCTATTGAAAACGGTTTGCCTGCCGGGGATGACCCAACCAAATACGATGAAACGATTTGGGGTAGGGTAGCCAAGTTACAGCCAGTGGTACAGGTTTTCGACAATGATCCAAATGTTAGGCGTGCACAAGATGTAGGTTTGGATGGTTTATCTAATGCCAACGAAAGAACCAAGTTCCAGAACGAAATTAACCAGATTAAAGCGTTGTTAAATCCTGATGCTGCTGTTGCATTCGAGAACGATCCGTCGTCAGATGATTACGCTTATTTTAGAGGTGGGGCATTAGATCAAGAAAATGCGGGCATCTTAAAAAGATACATGAATTTTAACGGTTTAGAGGGCAACTCTAAAACTTCGCAACAATCGCAGCAAGAGCTAGGACTGGAAAACTCTGCTTCTACTGCCTTGCCAGATGGCGAAGATGTGAACCGTGATAACAACATGACCCAGTCTGACGAATATTTTCAATATAAGGTTTCTATCCGTCCGGGAGATTTGCAGGTAGGGCAAGGTTTCGTAACAGATAAAGTAGTTTCTTCTGTAAAGTTGGCAAACGGGCAAACGCAAAATGCTACTTGGTATCAAATCCGTATTCCTTTGGCACAATATGAGAGAGCAATGGGCGGTATTCAAGATTTTAAATCTATCCGTTTTGTAAGGATGTTTATGACCGATTTTGCCGATACCGCTGTTTTAAGGTTCGCAAAAATTCAGTTTGTGCGTGGCGAGTGGAGACAGTACAATGCCAAAAACGAAAGTAATAAAGTAATTGCAGATCCTAGCTTGGGCTTAACGCCGCCAGCAGATAATTCTATTTTGGAATTAGGGACTGTAAATATTGAAGAAAACGGAAGAAGAACGCCAATCCCTTATGTTGTTCCTCCGGGTATAGAAAGAGAACGCGATTTTAGTAACTATAGGGGAGATACTCGTCAGAATGAGCAATCGCTATCGTTAATTGTAAAAGATTTACGAGATGGTTACGGTAGGGCTGCGTTTAAAACGGGTATCAACGATTTTAGATCTTATAAGCGATTAGAAATGTATGTCCATTTGGAGGGCGATGGGATACACGCTTTAGAAAATAATGATTTAAGTGCCTTTTTACGAATTGGTACCGATAATGACGATAACTATTACGAATACAATAAACCCTTACGAGTAACGCAGGCGGGCACAAGCGATCCGTACGCTATTTGGCCTGAGGATAATAAGTTAGATATTGAGCTCGAGTTGTTTCAAAAAGCGAAAATTGCTCGTAACAATGCCCGTTTAGGTGCGGGCCCTTGGCCAATTAACCAACCATTCCGTTACAGCGATGGCGTAAATACCATCATTGTAAAAGGGCAGCCAGATATGAGTAAGGTGCGGGTGTATATGCTCGGCGTTAAAAACCCGTTGCGGGGAGCAACAGGCTCTCCTACGGATGATGATGGCTTGGCCAAATACGCCCAAGTTTGGTTTAACGAACTGCGCTTAACTGAGTTTGATGAACGTGGCGGCTGGGCAGCAACTGCTAGAATGAGCATGAAACTTGCCGATTTTGCTGATGTAAACGTATCGGGAACTAGATCCACCGTAGGTTTTGGTTCAATAGATAGCAAAGTGAGCGAACGTAGTAGGGCAGATCATACCGCTTTTGATATTTCTTCGAACATGGAATTAGGTAAGTTTTTGCCAAAAACTAGTGGGGTTAAAGTACCTATGTTTGTGAGCTATTCTAAGCAAGTGGCCACTCCGCAGTTCGATCCGCGTACACCAGATATCGAATTGTCTAAAGCGTTGGATGCTTCTAACAAAGCACAAAGAGATTCGATATTAAACTTTGCACAGGATTATACCACCCGTAGTAGTTTGGCCTTTACCAATGTGCGCAAAGATAGAGTGAAAGAAGATGCAAAAGTAAGGCTTTGGGATATAGAAAACTTCAATATTTCTTATGCGCAAAGTAAGTTGTCGCATCGCGATTTTATCAACCAATCTACCATACAAAATACTTACAAAGCTTCCTTAGCTTATAATTACAGCTATAACTCCAAAAGCTATCAGCCATTTGATAAACTGATTAAATCCAATACCTTAAAGTTATTGAAGGATTTCAATTTTTCTTTATTGCCAAATGCAATTAATTTTAGGATAGATTTCGATCGTTTCTACTCAGAAAATACACTGAGAAACAACGATCCAAATAACTATATTCCAATTAATACCACCTTTAACAAGAATTTTCAGGTAACGAGGGTGTATGGCATTGCTTGGGATTTAACCAAATCATTAAGCTTAGATTTTGATGCCACCAACTACTCCATTATTGATGAGCCAGAAGGACGTATAAATGGTTTAAAAAGAGACACACTTTGGAATAACCTTAAAAGCTTAGGAAGAACCACCGATTATAACCATAGCTTAAATGTAAGATACAACTGGCCAATCAATAAAATTCCGGGTATGGACTGGATGACCGTAGCCACTACTTACGGAACTACCTTTACTTGGCAAACAGAGGCATTGTCTACCTTAAATGATCCAACAATTGATTTAGGTAATACCATTCAAAACTCGAGAACTATACAGGTAAATCCTACCTTAAATATGGCTTCGCTGTACAATAAGTTTGGCTTTATTAGGCGAACGCTCAATAATCGGGATACGGTATTTAAGTTTTCGAACTTCATGGTTGGCTTGCTAACCAGTATCAAAAATGTGAACGTTGCATTTACCCAAACAAAAGGAACTTTCTTGCCGGGTTATCTGCCAAAAACAAAGTTCTTTGGTATAGATGATGTTAGCGGTGCACCGGGTTTAGGCTTCGTATTCGGTAGCCAAAGAGACATCAGGTTGATGGCCGTTAACAACGGATGGATTACCACCGACGAAAATCAGATGCAACTGTACGTAAACACACTTCGCGAAGATTTTCAGTTAACGAGTACGATAGAACCGCTAAAAGACTTAAAGGTAACTTTAACAGCGAGTAAAAACCGTACATTAAACTATTCTACCAACTTTAAATACGATGTGCCTTCTGGCGGATTTACCAATTTAAGTCCAAATACAACAGGCGACTATAGCATCTCTACCATTACTTTTGGTACGGCATTTAAAGATAAAAGCGGCAGCACGCTCTCTGGAGTGTTTAACGAGTTTATGAATAACAGGTCGGTAATTTCGCGTAGGTTAGGAGCACGAAATCCCAACTCGGGTGGTGTTACAGCGGGTTATGCAAATGGTTACGATAAGAGCTCGCAAGATGTGGTAGTACTTTCGTTCTTAGCTGCTTATACCGGTAAAGATGCCAATTCATCAAGCTTAAATGCATTGCCTAAAATACCATTGCCAAACTGGCGATTAACCTATTCTGGCCTAACAAAGTATGGCTTCATTGCCGATCGTTTTTCTGAAATGAGCTTAAGACATGGTTATCGTTCGGTGTATAGCGTAAACGGCTTTAACAGCTTGCTAAGGTACGAGGAGGTTGATGGTTTCGCTAGCAGTAAGGATGTAAACGGTAACTTCTTGCCATTGTATCAATTTGCGCAGGTAAGTATTGCCGAGCAGTTTGCGCCTTTGGTTGGGATCGATACTCGTTTGAAAAACAATATGACCCTTAACTTCGAAATTAACAAAACCAGATTGTTGGGCTTAAGTTTGTCAAATAGTCAATTGGCTCATCTTTCAGAAAATAACTTGGTGTTTGGCTTGGGTTACCGCACAACAAAATTCCGTTTTCCGTTTGGCTTGTTTAAGCAGTTAAAAATGGATAACAACATGGATTTTAAGTTGGATATCTCAGTTCGTGATAACAAAACGGTAATTTACAGAGCAGACATTGTAGAGGCCGAAGTGTCTTCTGGAGCAAAAAACATTACCTTACGCCCAAGCGTAGATTATGTACTGAACCAGCGGTTTAACGTACGTTTATTCTACGATTCGAATATTACCAAACCTTATACTTCGCAATCGTTCAATACCTCGTTCAGCAATTTTGGTTTTAGCTTAAGAGCGACATTAAATTAAAAAACAAACATTTTTTTACAACAGTAAGAAAGATTTTTCTATTATGGGCGAAAGATTTTTCGCCCCAACAAAAATTACTAACTTCGCATTAATAATTCAAACACAACAAAACTTAATCGTATAAAAATGAACTTTCCATCAGAGTTAAAATACACAAAAGACCACGAATGGGTGTCGGTATCAGGTAACGAAGCCACCATCGGTATTACTGATTTTGCACAAAGAGAATTAGGAGATATTGTTTATATTGATATCAACACTGTGGGTGCAGAAGTTGCAGCAGAAGAAGTGTTTGGTACTGTAGAAGCAGTTAAAACGGTTTCTGATCTTTTCATGCCTGTTGCAGGTACAGTAAGCGAATTTAATTCGGCATTAAACGACAATCCTGAGCTGGTAAACTCAGATCCTTATGGACAAGGATGGATGGTTAAAGTAACTTTAGCTAATGCTAGTGATGTAGATGGTTTGCTTGGTGCAGACGAATATAAAGCATTGATTGGCGCTTAGTATGCCCAGTTTTAAAGCACTAAAGTATCAACGTTGGGCCATACTTTGGGCAGTTGTAACTTTAGTGCTTTGCAATATAGATTTATCTAAAGCAAGCCACTCACCCGGCTTTTTCTTTACTGGTTTCGATAAACTTGCCCATCTAGGCTTTTTTTATGTACTCACCATTTTACTATTCTACGGAAAGATAAAATATCAGCATAACTATAGCTTCCGTTCGCTCACTATTTTCAAAATTATCATGATATCGGTAGTTATTGGCGGCGGTATAGAATTGCTACAATGGAAAATGTTTACCTATCGCTCTGCCGAGTGGTGGGATTTTGCTAGCGACATGATAGGTTGCTTAATGGGCGTGTTTAGTTATGTACTTTTGCACCGATCAAATTACAATGAAGACAAGGTTTAATCTCTTTTTAATTTTTTTTCTGTTAGCGGTATTGCAATCTTGTAGTATTTTTAAACCTAGCTGCAAATGCCCAAAAATACCTCACTCACGTCAAAAAAGCATTTAATTCCCCAATATGCTTCCTGAACTTTTATTTGCAAACTAGCTTTTGTAACGATAAAGTTAGTTGTATTTAAAATGTTACTGCGCTTTTAACATTCCTCAACAAACTTTTAGGGCTTTTAGTAGTCTGATAGGTAATTCAAAAAAATAAATATTCACACATCGAATGAACAAACATTTACAACGATTTTTATTATTGGCTATGCTTTGCCTTGTCAATATGGCTTTTGCACAAGCGCAGGGTACTGTAAGCGGCAAAGTATTAAATCAAAAAGACAAACAACCAATAGACTATGCTTCTATTGCCATTAAAAAGTTAAGTGCCGATTCTGCAGTGGTTGGTGCAACATCTACCAGTGCTAACGGTACTTTCTCTGTTAATAATATTGCCGCTGGTAAATACAGGTTATATGTAGTTTATTTAGGCTTAAAAACGATTAATAAATATTTTGAGTTAACCGCAGCTAAGCTTAGTATTAACTTTGGCGAGCTTTTAATGGAGGATACCGGGGTTACACTACAAGGTGTAGAAATTAAAGGAGAAACGCCGCCTGTGGTGGTAAAAAAAGATACTTTAGAGATCAATGCTTCTACGCTAAAAGTTAAAGAGAACTCGGTAGTAGAAGATCTACTGAAAAAAGTACCAGGCGTAGATGTTGCTAAAGACGGTACGGTAACCACCCAAGGAGAAACGATCAAAAGAGTAAGAGTAGATGGTAAAGACTTTATGGGTAACGACCCGTTGTTGGCCACCAGAAACTTACCTGCGGATATGGTAGATAAAATCCAGATCATTGATGACATGTCTGAGCAATCGAAATTCTCGGGTGTTGATGATGGTAACCGCGAAAAAATTTTAAATATCGTTACCAAAAATGGTATTAAAAACAAAGGTTACATCGGAAATGCTACGGCGGGTTATGGTACAGACGAGCGTCATGATGTAAATATCAACCTTAACCGTTTTGATGGTTCTCAAAGAATTACGCTTTTAGGGCAGTTTAATAACGTTAACAAGCAAAACTTTGGCGGTGGTGTTGGCGGCGGCGGCGGTGGCCGTGGTCAGATGTTTGGCGGCGGCGGTACGCAGCAAGGTATTACTACTACCAGTGCAGCAGGTATAGATTTTGCTGATACATTTGATGATGGTATGCAATTTAACGGAAGTTACTTCTTTAATAAAACATCATTATTCAACACCAATACTTCTAGCACGCAAAGGTTTTTGAGCGATAATAGAACAACTACCAGTTTAGAAAACTCTGAAAGTACTACCGAGCGATTAAACCATCGTTTAAACTTTATGATTGACACTAAATTGGACTCGGCAACTTCAATTAGGATACAGCCAAATATTTCTTACACAGATAATAGTGCAAATAGTTTCAGTAGTTACGACAGGATGAATACTGCCGGAAATGCGGTGGGTACGCAGAATTTGATTACTGGCTCTAAGGCTCCATCAATTAGTAACAACTTGTTGCTAAGAAGAAAGTTTCTTCGCCGTGGACGTACGCTTTCCTTAAATGTAAACACAAATATCAACGATAGCGAAGCGGATAATTTCAATAAAAATCCGGAAACGTTAGATGGGCTTCCAAATAGAAATTTAGATCAGTTAACTAACAACAATGTAAACTCGTTTAGTAATACTGCCCGATTGGTGTATACAGAGCCGTTGTCTAAAACTTTGAGCTTAGAGTTTAACTTACAGAACGCCTATATGCATGATAATAGGCAGCGTTTGGTTTACGATTTTAATAACGGAACCCAACAGTATGATGTGGTAAACATAGATTATAGCAATGAATTCGAAAACACAACCTGGACCAATGCCTTAGGTTTTAGTTTAAATAAAAATGAGAAGAAATACAACTGGAATGTAGGTGTAGCTGGACAACTTACCAATAGAGCAAACGATAACCTTACTACCGGCTTTTTATTTAAACAAGATTTTTTCAATATTACCCCTTCTGCACAATTTAGGTATAACTTTAGCAACTCTAAGCGCTTAAACATTCGCTATGATGGTAGAACTAACCAACCGGGTATTGATCAAATACAACCAGTAAGAGACAATACCAACACGCAAACAGTGCCTTTAGGTAATCCAAATTTAAAGCCTTCATTCTCTAATAACTTAAGAATTTTTTATAATAATTTTGATTTTGCGAGTTATCGTACTTTGTTTTTGGGAGCATTTATTACACAAACATTTAATGATTTTGGTAATGCACAAAGAGAAATTACCGAGGCTGGAGATGATTTGGGAAAGATTGAAAATGGCTATGTAAACGTTAAAGGAAATTACAGCGCAAACTTATTTGGTAGCTTAGGTCTGCCAATTATTAAAGGCAATAAATTAAATCTTCAGATAGACGGCGGTTTGTCGGCAAGTCAAGGTACCAACGTTACCGAAGGCTTAGAGAATGTAACCAAGTCTATTGGGATTAGAAATGGCTATAAATTAGTTTCTAATATGGATAAATTAGATTTAATTGCGGGTGTTTCTGGTAGATGGGATCATAGTAATTATACCATTGGTCAAACTACAAACTTCTATACCTTATCGCCTAATATCGATATCAGTTATATGTTTCCTGGGAATATCCGTTTGCAAACAGACGTTACTTACAATAGCTTAACGGGTAGAGGTCCGGCAAATGCAGACTATACCCAGGTTAACGCTTACATTAGTCGTCAGTTCTTCAAAAATAAAGGAACATTTAAGCTTTCGGTAAATGATTTGTTTAACGAAAATACGGGTGTTATTCGTAATGCAAGTGCCAACGCTATTGTTGATCAAAACTTTAACGTTTTGAAACGCTATTTTATGTTCTCTTTCACTTATTCGTTAAGTACCATTGCAGGTATGAGCCCGCAACAGCAAGGCAGAGGCCAAGGCAACTTTAGGATGGGTGGTACAGGCAGAAGAATGTAATCATCAAAATTTTGTACACTTAGAAGGGAGCTAAAGCGAAATTAGCTCCCTTTCTTTTTGGTGAATATTTACCTTGTAAAGCACTGTATTGCTAATACTTTTTTGTTACATATTCTTATTTGGATTTGATATAAATAAGGGTTAACTTGCAGGCGTTTTAACGAGCGTAAAAATGTTGTTTTTGGCTTGTAAATAAAGATTTTTCTATGAAACTTTCGCAATTAGATCCCGGTAAAAAGGCTACTATTATCTCGTTCACAGATTCTGAAATGGCTGTAAAATTGATGGAAATGGGATGTCTTCCAGGTGAAGAAGTAGAAGTAGAGCGTTGTGCTCCACTGGGTTGCCCAATAGCCATCCGCATTGCGGGATACCAACTTTGTTTACGTAAAGCCGAAGCTGCGGTAATTATAATTCAATAGTATTTTGGCCGATTTAAAAGTAGCATTAGTTGGAAATCCGAATACAGGAAAGTCTACCCTATTTAACCTCCTGACCGGATTAAATCAAAAAATTGGAAACTTTCCAGGTATTACCGTTGATAAAAAAACGGGTTACTGCAAGCTTCCATCAGGTAAAACTGCCGAGATTATTGACTTGCCAGGTACTTATAGCCTTTACCCAAAAAGTAAAGACGAAAGCATCGTTTTTCAGGTGCTTGCGGATAAAAACAATGCAAGCCATCCAGATATGATCGTACTGGTAGCAGATTCTACCAATTTACGCCGTAATCTTTTGCTGTTCTCGCAAGTTGCTGATTTGGGTATACCCATGCTATTGGTGCTTAACATGGCCGATATGGCTAAGAAAGAGGGCATCAATATCGATATAGATAAACTCGCTGAGCGTTTAGGCGTACAGGTGGTAAACATCTCGGCAAGAAAAGGAGAAGGATTAACCGAACTTAAGCAGGCTATTGCTCAAACTACTACTGTTGCTACGCAAACCAGTAGCATATTAGCTAAAGATTTCGCTCCACAAGCCATAGAGGCGATTAAGCAAAAAATAGCTACAGATAACGATTATTTTGCGCTGCAGGTATTACACCAACACGAGCATTTGGCTTTTTTTACCCAAAAGGAACAAAAAGAAATTGAAGCTATTGAGGTAAGCACGGGTTTTGATACCACCAAATTACAAGGTGAGGAAACCGTTGCCAGATATAAGCATTTAAGTAAAGTATTAACCGATGTGGTAACCGATACCGGAGCAGCAAAGAAATTTACCGTTACGGATAAACTCGATTCTATATTAACGCACAAAGTTTGGGGCTTCGTTATTTTCTTCTTTATCCTCTTCTTCATCTTTAATGCTATTTTCTCTTGGTCTTCGTTGCCGATGGATTTAATTGAAGGTACTTTTGCAAAATTAACTGAATGGGGACATGAATATTTGCCGGCGGGTGTGCTTACTGATTTGCTATTGGATGGTGTAGTTGCTGGTTTAGGTGGAATTGTGATTTTTATCCCTCAAATTGCCATCTTATTTGCGCTCATTTCCATTTTAGAAGATACGGGTTACATGGCCCGTGTTACTTTCATGATGGATAAAATCATGCGTAAGTTTGGGCTAAGCGGAAAATCTGTTGTGCCAATGATTGGCGGGATAGCCTGTGCGGTGCCGTCTATTATGAGTGCTCGTAATATCGAAAGCTGGAAAGACCGGATCATTACCATTATGGTAACGCCTTTAGTTAGCTGTTCGGCAAGGTTGCCAGTTTATACCTTATTGATTTCATTGGTAGTGCCAGATGAAAAAGTATGGGGTTTCTTTAGTCTTCAAGGTTTAACGCTGATGGCTATGTACTTCATTAGTATCATTGCGGCTATTTTAGTGGCTTTGGTATTCAAATTTATTATTAAGGCTAAAGAACGATCGTATTTTATTATGGAACTGCCGGTGTACCGCATGCCGCGTTGGAGCAATGTTTTGTATACGATGTACGAGAAGTCTAAGACTTTTGTAATCGAGGCTGGTAAGGTCATCATTGCTATTTCAATCATTTTATGGGTGATGTCTACTTATGGTCCTAGCTCACGCTTTGAAGCCATTGATGCCAAATACGATAAGATAGAAGCTACATCTACAGATACCGTGCAGTTGGCTTCGTTAGAAAGAGATAGATCTGCAGAGAAGTTGGAGAACTCATACGCCGGAATTATTGGTAAATCTATAGAGCCGGCCATTAAACCTTTGGGCTACGATTGGAAAATTGGTATTGCCTTAATTACTTCATTTGCCGCTCGAGAGGCTTTTGTTGGCACTATGGCTACCATTTATAGCGTAGAAGGTGTAGATGACGAAAATGGTGAATTGCGGTTACGCGATAAAATTGCTGCTGCAAAAAGTCCGGAAACTGGTTTGCCCATATTCACCTTTGCAACGGCCTTATCGTTAATGTTATTTTATGCTTTTGCCATGCAGTGTATGAGTACAGTTGCCATTGTTTATAGAGAAACCAAATCGTGGAAATGGCCAATTATCCAATTGGTTTATATGACGGTAATGGCTTATCTAGCGGCGCTGATTGCTTATCAGTTGTTGAAGTAAATTGCTATATTGCTTCATTGTTGAATTGCTGTAAGGATATTCAATCATTCAAAAATTAGTCACCATTCATTGGATAAGAAAGAAGTATTGGCAAAGTATATGCCTCCGTTAGCTGCTCCAATTATTGCTAAGTGGATAGATTATTTCCAGTGTGAGTTTAAGATTTCTAAAAGCAGAAGCACTAAACTTGGCGATTACCGACACCCGTTTAAAAATAATGGGCATAAAATTTCGGTAAATAACAACTTAAATCCCTACGCTTTTTTGGTAACTACTGTACATGAATTTGCTCATTTGCTTACCTGGAACGACCATAAGAATAAAGTTAAGCCTCATGGTGCAGAATGGAAGACAAACTTTAAGCGTATGATGAAACCTTTTTTTGACCTAAATGTGTTTCCTCCAGATGTTAACCAAAGTATCGTTGCTTATTTGAATAACCCTGCAGCATCTAGTTGTACCGACTTGCACTTAGCTAGAGCCCTAAAAAAGTACGATGAAGCAGAAGATAGCATACATGTAGAGCAGCTGCCCATTGGAACTATTTTCACTCTAAATGATGGTCGCAGATTTCAAAAAGGCGAGCGAATTAGAAAGCGTTATCGCTGCGTTTGTTTAGATAATAATAAGATTTATCTGTTTAATCCTTTAGCAGAAGTTCATGCAGAATAAACTGCCTGTTTCTCGTAAAGTGCTTCTCTTTCCTTTTGAGCTTTAATTAGCCTAATGGTAGTAGGGTTGTTAACATAATTATCATATTCCATACATAAAATAAGATAGTGCAGCTCAAACCCATAGAAAACCGCAATCATTTTGGCCGTATCTAATCTTAGCATAGTTTTATCCTTCTCTAACTTGGCATAACTGGTTCTCTCCAAATTTAAAAAATTAGCTATGTTCTCTTGCGTAACTCCTTTGTATTTTCTTAGCTTCCTTAAGATTTTACCAACATTCATAAAAGCGTATTTGTAGTAAATCAACTAAAGATACAACTTCATTAATACACAAAATGGGAAAAAAAGTCACATTTTCTCGTTATGTGCTGTAAATGAATATTTTTACATCCAACAATTAAGGTCCGTCATTTAAATAAACGCTCAGCCGCTCACGTAATAAGCCCCATCATTTGATTAACGCTCTCTCTTTTCAGATGTTGCGGGCTCTACGGATCTAATTTTTACCCTTATATTTTTTTATTCTCTTTTAGGTCAATATGCTAACAATTTAGTTACCAAATCTGGCAGCTTAGCTTTTGCTAGAAAAAAATCTTCTAAGGCCTTGTTCATTGGAATAGCGGTATCTAAGCTAGCACAACGCATTACTGGAGCATCTAAATACTCAAAGCAGTTTTCACTGATCCATGCAGAAATTTCAGCGCCAAAGCCGTTAGTTAAAGTATCTTCATGAAGTACCAAAACCTTTCCGGTAGCTTTTACTGCCGCTTTTACGGCTTTTTTATCCCAAGGTTGCAAACTAACCAAGTCTACTAATGTTGCAGAAATTTCTGGATTAGATTTTAGATAGTCTAATGCCCAATGCACGCCAAGGCCATAGGTAATAATGCTGAGCTGTTCGCCTTTTTGTAAAGTATTTGCTTTCCCGATTTCAAGGGTGTAGAAATCCTCAGGTACCGAACCTGTTAAGCTTCGATATAAATATTTATGTTCGAAATAGATCACTGGATTAGGGTCTTCGATGGCGGCAAGCAATAAACCTTTTGCATCATATGGAAAAGCCGGATAAACGATTTTTAGTCCGGGTGTTTTGGTAAACCAGGCTTCGTTACTTTGCGAGTGGAATGGGCCTGCGCCAGTTCCAGCACCTGTTGGCATGCGCACCACCACATCTGCTTTTTCGCCCCAACGGTAGTGTGTTTTGGCTAAGTTATTTACAATTTGGTTGAAACCTACACTTACAAAATCAGCGAACTGCATTTCTACTACCGACTTAAAGCCATTAATAGAAAGGCCTAAGCCGGCACCCACGATAGCCGACTCGCAAATGGGCGTATTACGCACCCTAGCTTTGCCAAATTCTGCGACAAAGCCATCGGTAATTTTGAACGCACCACCGTATTCTGCAATGTCTTGCCCCATTAATACCAAGTTGCTATGGCGTTGCATTGCCACTCTTAAACCATCGGTAATGGCATCTAAATATCTTTTTTCACTACTTGGCGTGCTTGGGTTAACCGTATTAGCTTGATAAGGATAATACATATCTGCCAATTCTTGGTTGGCATTGGCTTGTGGCTCAGGTTCGGCAAAGGCCGCTTCCACTTCGCTGTCAATTTGTTTTTTGAACGTATTCCTAATTTCGGTAATCAGTTGTTCGGTTAAAATGCTTTCTTCCAAAAGATAATCTTCGAAATTCTTCACCGGGTCTTTCTGCGACCATTCATCAAACAAATGTTGAGGAACATATTTAGTACCAGAAGCTTCTTCATGACCACGCATCCGGAAGGTTAAGCACTCTACCAAAACTGGCCTAGGGTTTTGGCGAATATCTTCGGCTAATTCATTTAATTTATCGTAAACTTCTAAGATGTTATTGCCATCTAGTTGAACTCCTTGAATGCCGTAACCAATGGCCCTGTCTACTAAATGTTTGCATTTGTATTGTTCGTTAACAGGGGTAGAGAGACCATAGCCATTATTTTCAATCAGAAAGATTACCGGTAAGTTCCAAACGGCAGCAACGTTAATTGCTTCATGAAAATCGCCTTCGCTGGTGGCGCCTTCTCCCGTAAAAACTAAGGTAGCTTTGGGTTTTTCGGCAATCAAATCTGCCAATGCAATGCCATCGGCTAAGGCCATCTGCGGCCCTAGGTGCGAAATCATCCCGATAATTTTATACTCCTGAGTTCCAAAATGGAAAGACCTATCCCGTCCTTTGGTAAAACCAGTAAGCTTGCCTTGCCATTGGGCCATTAGCTTTTTTAGTGGAATATCTCGGGTGGTAAATATACCCAAATTGCGATGCATGGGCAAAATGTATTCATCGTTCTGCATGGCTAGGGTACTGCCAACCGCAATAGCTTCTTGGCCAATGCCCGAAAACCATTTTCCAATCCGGCCCTGTCGTAACAAAATCAGCATTTTTTCTTCTACCAAACGTGGAAAAAGTAAATGCTTATAGATTTCCAATAACTCTGAATCGCTTTTTTGCTTACGGTTGAATTGCATAAAGGTTGATATTGGTTTACCGTAAATATAGTAATTAACTAATCAGTCGTCAGAAATCAGGAGACAGTTTTTATTTTGAACCTTTAGATCTGTTTAAGGTTCGTTTAGCTAAACAAATAGCTGCTCGCTACAGTTTTGCCACTCAGCCTGACACCTGATCCCTAACACCTAATCCCTGTTTATTCTATCTCTTTCTTCTTCTGATGTTCTTCCCAACGTTTTGCGAAAGATTTCTCTGCCACTTCTGGCATTTCACGGTATTTGCCCCAGCCTTTTTTAAAGAAAGTTTTAAGGAAGAAGTTTTTCATTTTTCCACCGAAGAAATCCATCAACGAGCGTTTTTTCATCCCTTTTTTCCAAAGATTCCAGCCCATGTTTTCTTTGGCAGTATTTTCGTTAGCTGCAGCCGCATCTCTACGGTTAAGCAACAACATTTTGTGAATATCGATTTTAACCGGGCAAACTTCAGAACATTTTCCGCATAAGCTAGAGGCATAGCTCAAATGTTTAAAATCTTTCATCCCCTTAAAATGAGGCGTAATGATAGAACCAATTGGCCCGCTGTAAGTGGTGTTATAAGTGTGGCCTCCAATGTTTTTATATACTGGGCAGGCGTTTAAACAAGCGCCACAGCGAATGCAGTATAAGGCTTGACGTTGGTCTTTTTGTGCTAATAAGTTCGTGCGTCCGTTATCTAGCAAAATCACGTACATTTCTTCTGGACCATCGGTTTCATGGGCTTGGCGTGGGCCACTTAAAATGGTGTTGTAAACCGTTAAATTTTGTCCGGTGCCATGGCTAGACAATAAGGGCCAAAACAAATCTAAGTCGGCCATAGACGGAACTAGCTTTTCAATACCAACAATAGCAATATGGATTTTCGGAAACGTAGTGGTCAATCTGGCATTGCCCTCATTTTCTGTCAATGCAATACTTCCGCTATCGGCAATTAAAAAGTTGCCGCCAGTAATGCCAATATCTGCGGTCAGATATTTATCACGCAATAGTTCGCGAGCTTTTTGGGTAAGCTGCTCGGGAGTGGCATCTATTGGCGTACCGAATTTTTCGTTGAATAGTTTGGCGATATCTTCCTTGCTCAAGTGCATAGCAGGTGTTACAATATGATAAGGCGCTTGCCCCAACAATTGCACAATATATTCGCCCAGATCACTCTCTAAAGATTCGATATTGTTCTTCTCTAGAAAATCGTTTAAATGAATTTCTTCGGTAGTCATCGATTTAGACTTGATGACGCTTTTGCCACCCGCACGTTGAATGATCTGCAAGATTTCTTTTTGAGCCTCGGCAGCATCATTTGCCCAAATTACCTTGCCGCCTCGCTTCTGGAAATTAGATTCAAATTCTGGCAAAAGCTTGTCAAGGTTTTCCATTACACGCCATTTAATAACGTGCGCTTTACGTTTGGAAGCTTCTAGATTTTCAAATTTCGACAAGCCACGTTCAACCGCCGTATTATACTTCCCAATATTGTAATTGATGGTATCACGGTGAGAGGTGTCGAAAGCCTTTTCATCGGCTTTTATTAAAAATTCTTCCGCAGTGCTCATAAGTTTCCAAATATAGGTAAATAGGCTAGGGCTTTAAAATTAAACGGCCAGATGTTGATATAATTACTTGATATCAACACCTGGCCGTTAATTGATCATTTTAATTTAAAGCGCTTTACGATTCCCGCCTTCGCGGGAATGACGATAACGCCAAATTTAATTCTCTTAAAAATTATGCCCTTCAATTATACAGCTTCTTTATGGATTAACCAGTTTTTAAAATCTTCGAATGCTACGCCTAATTCATCAGCTTGTTTTGCCCTGCCTTCCAGTTCTTTTACCGAAGCGGGGATTTCAATTTTGGCCGCTAACTCGGCTGGGAAAATATCTGGGAATTTGCAAGCGTGGGCAGTAGATAAGAATACTGCGGCACCATCGTAGCCAGTTTCATTACGGTATTTTTCTACCGCTAAATAGGCTATTGCCGTATGCGGACAAGCGATGTAATCGAAATCTTTATCAATTGCTTTGATACCAGCGAAAGTTTCTTCATCCGTAAAACGAGACGAAGTCACAACTTTTTTCAAAGCTACGGTATCTTGATTAAACAAATCCATGATACGGACCCAGTTGCTCGGTGCACCAACATCCATTGCGTTAGCATAGGTTTGTACTGATGGTTTGGTTTCGTAAACACCCGTTTCTAAAAAGCGAGGAACGGTATCGTTTACATTGGTAGCGGCTATAAACTGCTTTACAGGTAACCCCATTTTGAAGGCTAATAAACCAGCGCCAATGTTGCCGAAGTTGCCACTTGGTACAGAGAAAACTACCTCTTTAAAACCTTTTCTTTTCAATTGCGCAAAGGCGTTGAAATAGTAGAAAGTTTGCGGAATTAAGCGAGAAATATTGATAGAATTTGCAGAAGTCAAGCGGAATTTTTGGTTCAGTTCTTCATCAGCGAAAGCTTGTTTAACTAAAGCTTGACAGTCGTCAAAAGTACCGTCAATTTCAATTGCTCTAATATTTTGCCCTAAAGTGGTTAATTGTTGTTCTTGTATTGGGCTCACTTTTCCCTTTGGATAAAGAATGGTTACCCGGGTATTGGCTACGCCCAAAAAACCTAAAGCTACAGCACCGCCAGTATCGCCAGATGTGGCTACCAAAACATCTAACAATTGCTCGCCATCTTTAAGGTAATACCCCATTACGCGGCTCATGAAGCGGGCGCCAAAATCTTTAAAAGCTAATGATGGCCCATGGAAAAGCTCTAACACAAAAGTATTCTCATCTAAAGGAACGGCAGGTGCTTCGAAATTAGCCGCTTCTTCTACCAAAGCCTTCAAATCCTCGGCTGGTATTTCGTCTTTCAGCAAAGCTGATGCTACTTCGTAAGCTATTTCCGTTAGGGAATATTGCTCAATGTTATCGATAAATGAAGCAGGTAATTGAGGAATTGACTCGGGCATGTACAAACCTTTGTCTAAAGGCATGCTGTTAAACACGGCTTCTTTAAAGGAAACACGTAAATCTTTATTGTTGGTTGAGTAGAATTTCATTTTGCGAGTATTAAGTTTTACGTTATAAGTTTTACGTCATCAACAGCCGACATACAAAACGTATAACGTAATACGTATAACTTATAACGTTCTCGGTCCTTCAGTATTTACTTCAGAAACGTAAGCTTGACTTTTAATATTAATTTGATGCAAGTGCATTTGTTGGGCTTTGGTGATTTTCTTCGCACTTTCTTCATCTTTGGTTAAGGCAAAAACCGAAGGGCCAGAGCCAGAAATCCCGAAACCTACAGCACCGTTCTCCATCGCTAGTTTGCGTAATATCTCAAAATCTGGGATAAGAATAGAACGAGTAGGCTCTACTAAAACATCTTTCATGCTGCGGCCAACCAAATCCATATCATTTAAAAACAATCCGCTTACCAAACCAGCCACATTTCCCCATTGGGTAACGGCATCTTTTAAAGCCACCTTAGCACGGATCATTTGGCGAGCATCTTTGGTTGGCACATCTACCTCTGGGTATACAATGGCGGCAAACATGCCATCAGGAACGGGAAGGGAAATTACATCCAAAGGCTCGTAACTGCGCACTAACACAAAACCGCCCATAATTGCGGGCGCTACATTATCTGCATGCCCATAACCGCAGGCAATTTCTTCGCCTTTCATGGCAAACGGAACCAGTTCTTTAGCTGTTAGCAAATTTCCCATCAATTGGTTAATAGCGTACAAGCCTGCTACAGTACTTGCCGAGCTAGAACCCAATCCACTACCAATAGGCATTTTTTTATGCAGTTCTATTTCCACACCAACATCTTCTCTGCCAATGTGTGATAGATAATGTTTTACCGATGCGCTAACGGTATTTTTATCGCTATTTAGCGGAAGTTTCCCTTCGTCGCCAGTGATTTTTAATAGGCGCACACCAGGTTCTCCCACTAAACGCATTACCACCTCATCGCCGGGAGCGTTTACGGCAAAGCCTAGTACATCAAATCCGCATACTACGTTGGCTACAGTTGCTGGGGCGAAAACTTTTATCTCAGCCCCCACAGCCCCAAAGGGGGCTTTCTTTTCAGGTTGCTTAGCTAATGTTTCGTTATTTATATTGTTTAACATTTTGTTTTCTTTTAATTTAAAGCTTTCTGTCATTCCAACGATAAGAGGAATCTATTAGTCAAACAGATTCTTCGCTGTGCTCAGAATGACAAGAGACATAATTACGGAGTAGCCACGTTAATAATATCTGCAAACACACCCGCTGCGGTTACTTCGGCACCAGCACCTGGGCCTTTTACTACCATTGGGCGAAATTTATATCTATCGGTTACGAAAGAAATGATATTGTCAGCGCCAGAAAGTGCATAGAAAGGATGCTCTTCGCCAACCATTTGTAGGCTGATTTCTACTTTGCCATTTTCTAGTTTACCGATGTAACGCAATACTTTTTTCTCGCTCTCGGCCGTATTTTTTAGGTTTTCGAAATAGGCACTGTTGTTTTTAAGTTCTTGATAAAATTCTTCTACCGTTGCTGCTTTTAAGCAAGCTTCGGGCAAAATGTTATCTATTTTTACATCACTTGATTCTAACGGATAGCCTGCGTCCCTTGCTAAAATCAACATTTTACGCATAAAGTCCATGCCGTTCAAGTCGTCTCGTGGATCAGGTTCGGTATAACCTAAATCTTGTGCTTCTTTAACGATGTCGTAAAATTCTTTGTCGCCTTTAAAGCTGTTAAAGATGAAAGAAATGGTTCCCGATAAAATTGCTTCGATTCTATCGATTCGGTCTCCGCTCATCATCAGGTTTTTCAATGTGCCAATGATAGGCAAACCTGCACCCACGTTAGTTTCGTAATAGAAATCTACACCGTGTTTACTGGCGGTATCCTTAAATAATTTGTATTGGGCAAACTCTGCCGAGTTTCCTTTTTTGTTGCAGGCAACAATAGAAACGCTACTTTCGAAAACCTGTTTGTAAAAAGGAATTGGTGCTTCGCTAGCAGTGTTATCTACAAAAACACTATTGGCCAAATTCAACGTTTGCATTTTCGCTACAAACTCTGATAAATTGGCCTGTTCGCCAGCGGCCTCCAATCGATCTTCCCAAGTATCTAAGTCAATTCCATTGGCATCAAAAACCATTTTTCTGGTGTTGGCAATACCTACAACTTTTACTTGCAAATCGTTTTTCTCTGCTAAAAATTGGCTTTGCTCCTTAATTTGCTTAAACATAGTCTTGCCAATGTTTCCAGTTCCTAAACAATAAACATTTAGGGTACGTTTTAAATCGGTGTAGAAAGCATCATGTACGGCGTTTAATGACTTTGCCAAATCATCTTTACCAATAATTACCGAAATGTTATATTCTGAAGAGCCTTGAGCAATGGCTCTCACGTTAACCCCATTTCTGCCTAAAGCATTGAACAGTCTGCCACTCATGCCGGGTGTACGTTTCATGTTTTCGCCCACTATGGCCAGTACAGCAAGTTCGCCTTCAACTTCCGGATAAGCTAATTTGCCTGCAGCTAACTCTAATTCAAACTCTTTGTTGATGATGGTTACAGCTCTAGCGGCATCAGATGGATTAACCGCAAAGGTGATGCTATGTTCAGAAGAGGATTGCGTAATTAAAATCACATTGATTTGCTCTCTCGAAAGTAAAGAGAACAAGCGACCACTGAAACCAGCTTTGCCAACCATGCCACTTCCGCTCAAATTAATGATGCTGATTTGGTTGATAGAAGAAATACCTTTAATCGGTAATTCAGAAGGTTTGATATTGCTACGAATGAAAGTTCCAGCAAATTCTGGCTCGAAAGTGTTTTTAATGACCAAGGGGATTTTTTTAGCAAAAGCTGGAACCATGGTTGGTGGATAGATCACTTTAGCTCCAAAATAACTCAGTTCCATTGCCTCGATATAGCTCAGTTCGTCTAATGAAAAAGCTTTTTTAACGATACGTGGATCGGCAGTCATCATGCCGTTTACGTCTGTCCAAATTTCAATTTCCGAAACATCTAAAGCGGCACCCCAAATGGCTGCGGTATAATCAGAGCCGCCACGGCCCAACGTTGTAATTTGGTTGGCCGCATTACTTGCAATGAAACCCGTAACGAACAAAACTTTGTCGCTGTTTTCTTCGTAAAATTCTTTGATTAGCGTATCAGTCAGTTCGAAATTAACCCTTGCATTGCCAAATTCACTATCGGTTTTAATGAGTTTAGAACCATCCACGTACAATGAATTGTCGAAATACTGCGTGGCAATGTGCGCTACCATGCTATTTGAGCATCTTTCGCCAAAACTAACAATGAAATCTCTAGTGCGTAAGCTGAGTTCTTGCAAACTAGAAACAGCTTGCAAAGCATCTTCCAATTCGTTAAAGTGGATTTTTAGTTTGGTTAAGATTGGATTTTGAGCAGCTGCCGGTAATAAGGTTTTTACTACATCGAAGTGCTTTTGCTCAATGCTTTTCAGTTGTTCTTGATAGCTTTCTCCTTTTTCGGCTAGTTCTGCCATTTCTAGAAGAAGATTGGTTACGCCGCTCATTGCCGATAATACAACTACCGGATTAGCATGCTGTCTTTCTTCCTGCACCAGCTTTAGAAGGGTTTTAATGTTTTCGGTGGTACCTACGGATGTGCCACCAAATTTGAGGACTTTCATTTATTTAAAAATTAGGTTTTACGGTTTAAAAAAAAAGCGTCCCGATTTTTATCGGGACGCTTTTTGTGTTTTATGTTTTTCTCAATCTTACACAAGGTTGCTCCCGATAGCTTGGCCGCCGGTAATAATAATTGTGGTAATAATTGAAGAGTTAAAAGTCATTTTTTGTTAGTGTTTTATTTACACTTCAAAAGAGCGTAATAATTTTGATATATGCAAGCGTTTGTATGAATATTTTTAAAATTTTATCTAAACATTTATGAAGTTGGTTGGTTTGGAGTTTTTATTTTGCAAAATTTTCAAAATGTAGGGGCGGGTTATATTGTTTTTTCAAAGCAAATGCTGTTTGCTATGCCAATGTATTGCCCGTAATTAGGAGTAACTTCATAACCGTTTTTACGGTAAAGCGCTAATGCATCTGGTTGACGTTTGCTGGTCTCTAGCACGCATTTTTTGTAATTCATTTCTTTTGCCCATTTTTCTAGCGCTTGCAAAAGCATACTGGCAACACCTTTTCCTCTAAAATTTGGCTGGGTATACATGCGTTTTACTTCCATCGCCTCTGGTAAAAATTCTTTTATTGCTCCGCAAGCCAAGGCATTATCGCCATCATAAACCAAAACCACGTGATTAATTTTATCAATCTTATTGAATTGAGCATAAAATGCGTCTTCGTCACCGTTGATCTTGGATAATTCAGTATCTAACTGTTTTACCAGTTTAATAAAATCTGGGTTGTTGGAGGTCGTTCTTTTAATGGAGAAAGTCATGTCTGGAAATTGAAACTCAAATATAGGTTTAAATGCCTTCGACCAAAAAAAATTGGCATTTTCTTAGTACTTTTGCGGCAATAAAAACCAAGATAGACTGATAAAACTTTATTATTATAAAAATGAAAAATACGGCATTAACCGAAAAACACATCTCCCTTGGGGCTAAAATGGTTCCCTTTGCTGGCTATAACATGCCGGTACAATACGAAGGAATTAATGCCGAACATGCGACAGTACGTAATGCAGTAGGTGTTTTTGATGTAAGCCACATGGGAGAGTTTATCCTTAAAGGAGAAAACGCTTTGGATTTAATTCAACGGGTAACCAGTAACGATGCTTCAAAGCTTTACGATGGTAAAATTCAGTATTCATGTTTGCCTAACGAAACTGGAGGCATTGTAGATGATTTATTGGTTTACCGTATCGATGAGAAAACGTATATGCTAGTGGTAAATGCCTCTAACATTGACAAAGATTGGAACTGGATCCAAAAATTCAATGATAAAGATGTAGAGATGCACAATATTTCTGACCAGACTTCTTTGTTGGCGGTGCAGGGTCCAAAAGCGGCAGATGCTTTACAATCTTTAACCGATATGGATTTAGCTTCTATGGAATATTACACTTTCAAGAAAGGTAAGTTTGCAGGGGTAGATAATGTTTTGGTATCGGCTACAGGTTATACAGGAGCTGGTGGTTTCGAGGTTTATTTTGAGAACGAACATGCAGAAAAAATTTGGGATGCCATTTTCAATGCCGGGGCGGAATTCGGAATTAAGCCAATTGGTTTAGGAGCCCGTGATACTTTGCGTTTAGAAATGGGTTTCTGTTTATACGGAAATGATATTGATGATACCACTTCTCCAATTGAAGCTGGCTTAGGCTGGGTAACAAAATTCACCAAAGAATTTACCAATTCGGCAGCTCTGTTAGCGCAAAAAGAGGCAGGGGTAAGCCGTAAGTTGGTTGGTTTCGAAATGGTTGATCGAGGTATTCCTCGTCATGATTATGTAGTGGTTGATGCTGATGGAAACCAAATTGGGAAAGTAACTTCTGGCACACAATCGCCATCTTTACAAAAAGCTATTGGCATTGCCTACGTAGCTAAAGAATTTGCTAAAGAAGGTACAGAAATCTTCATCGACATTAGAAATAATAAAGTAAAAGCTAAAATAGTTAAGTTTCCTTTTTTGAAAAAATAAGGTTACGAGTTACAGGTTTTGAGTTGCGAGGCTAAGCTTTATATCTCATAACCTGTAACTCATAACTCATAACCCACTCCGATGCCTGAAATAGAAGTTTGTTTAACGCCCGCTCTGTTAGATTTATATGCTATCGAAAATAGTATTGTTGTTGTTATAGATATTCTGAGGGCAACTTCTTCTATCACTTACGGTATCGAAAATGGTGCTGAAGCAATTATTCCGGTAATGAATGTGGAAGATTGCTTGAACTATGCTGATAAAGGTTATTTGCTGGCTGCTGAGCGTAACGGAGAGGTAGTTGAGGGTTATGATTTTGGTAATTCGCCCTTTTCTTATACTGCCGAAAAAGTAGCCGGACAAACCATCGTGTTAACTACCACCAACGGTACCAAAGCCATGCACTTGGCACAAGAGCGTGCGCACCAAGTAGTTGTAGGCTCCTTTCTTAATCTAAGTTCTGTTTGCAATTATTTGAAGAAAGAAAATAAAGACGTGTTACTGCTCTGCGCAGGCTGGAAAGATAATTTCAATTTAGAAGATACTTTGTTTGCAGGTGCCGTAGTTGAACAACTTCAAAATGATTTTACCGTAGGCGACGATTCTAGCGTAGCTGCTTTAGATATGTATCAATTGGCCAAAGGCGATTTACGCAAATACCTCAAAAAATCTTCTCACAACCATCGTTTGGTGAAGTTGAATATCGAAGAAGATGTGAAGTTTTGTTTAAAAGTTGATGTTTGTACAATTATTCCTGTTTTAGAAGGGGAGAGGTTGGTAAAGCTATCTTTTTAACCGTCAATTATTACCTGTAAAATTTATCGGCCTCCCACTTTAACGGATTGTTTTTGATGTATTCGGCGATATTGTGATGTGCTCTGTCATCACGAATGATGTGTCCGTAATAATTGCGGTGCCAGATTTTTTTATTGAAAGGTTCCCATCCCAAAGTTTTCACGCCCTTTATGTATGAATTTGTCGTCATCGTTTTAAGCCATTGAACAACGCGGTGTAGGGGCGAACCTCTGTGTTCGCCCTCTGCTTGGCGATGCATGTAAGGGTCGACACATAGGTCGACCCTTACGACGTCGGGATTATGCAATCCAATATTTTCAATAATAAGATGGATATGATTAGGCATAATTACATATTCATCAATTCGAATATCAGGGAATTTGTTTTCGAGTTTTTTAATCCACTCGTTAACCATCAGCCCAGCTGCGTTTAGCTGCATTTGTCCACTAACTACTTTGCCGAACAAATGAGCCATATTTTGGCAACAGATGGTCACAAAATATAGTCCTTCTTTCGAGTAATCATACCCTTTAAGTCTGATACTTCGCCTATCAAATTTATTTGGCATAGGTTTTCCATTAGATGTAGTCCTAAAATACCAAATTTAAGAGAAAATTAAGTTGCTGCTTGTGCTTTAATTAACTCCCTAAAACTCTCGCTATTTTTAATCGTTTTCAAGGCTTCTTCATAAGCCAGCCAGTAAATGGTTTCTGCTTTTCGGGTATCAAAAGTATTGATCTCTCCCATCCCTTTTGGTTCGATCATCAAATCACAAAATTTGGATTTTCGTTCCATATCATGGTTGATGGACATGATTGCGGCTCGCTGCATTAACCTCGTAATGCCAACAATTTTATCTACAGGTTTTAGGTGGTTGCAGGTAGAACCGATAATATAATCGCAATTATTTAATAGCGGCTCTACAGGGAAATTGTTCAACACACCGCCATCCACGTACATTTGCTCGTGGATCATGATGGGTTTAAAAACGCCGGGGATACAACAAGAAGCGTGGATGGCCCTTACTAATGGACCTTTGGTAAAATAAGCTGCACTACCTTCGCTAAAGTTGGTGGTGCAAATCGTCATCGGAATTTTTAAATCCTCAATATGTGCAGGTAAGTACGCTTTAAATATCTCTCCTGTATGTTCAATGTTGATCAAACCTAAAGACCCCAAAGCAGGGCGAACAAATTTCATCAACTTTGTTTTCATGAAAATATTGAAAGCTTCTTCTGGGTCTACAGAGGCGGCGTAAAACGAACCCGCAATAGAGCCAGCACTGGTGCCTACAATTTGACTGACCTGTAATCCGGAGTTTTTTAGTGCTTTTAATACACCCAAGTGCGCAATTCCTCTTATTCCGCCTCCGCTTAATACAATACCAACTTTCATTTTTACTGATGTGATGATTTGTTAATTTGAGAATGTGATGATTTGAAAAGGTTATTAGCTAAATATTATATTTGCCAATTATTTCATCAATTTAGGTTTATACTTCGATTTAGTTAATATTTTTTGCGCATCGGTATCTGCCATAAGTTGTTGTAAAGTAACCTTTGGATTTTCTTCCATATATTTTCTTACAATTTGCCAACCGGTCCAAACACCTAATTTAGGGGCCGATTGCTGGTTCTCGCCCAAGCCAGGTGTAAATGGTCCTTCGCTCAAATACACTTGTATTTTTGGATAGTCTGTTTCGTAAAGTAAATTGCTCTCCAAATAGAACCCCCATATTTCCGCTTCAAAAGCCTTGCACCAACCTAGCTGTTTATCGGTATAACCAATCTTCACGCTATCGGGCATGTTATCGGGCATAATTTGATCCATGAAATACAAAATCTTTCCGTTGTAGATCATTTTGGACAATAAACTGCGATCTTCATCACGTTCTTTAAACAAGTTTTCTCTAACGTAATATTCGCTTACGCGAGGTACAATATATGCTGGCGTAAATTTTCTAGAAAGATAAAAAGGTATGCTATGTACCAAAGCACCATAGAATTTACTGTCTTTGCCCAAAAACATATCTAAGCCAATGCCTATATAATTATCGCCTATGGGTGTTTGGTAAGAAAATCCTGATAAGAAACCAATAAAACGAGGGATTTGAGCTTTGGGGTAGTAATGTTTGATATATTTAAAGCTTTGGGTAAGTTCGTTTTCAACTTGCGTTAGGTTCGGGAAAACACTATCCACTTCTTTATTAAGATCAAAATAAGCCTTGTCATTGTATAAGCCTTGCAGCACTTCTTGACTGGTATAGCTATCGTTACCTACCATTTTAAAGATAAAATCTTCGTAAAAAGCGCCATACTTTTGGTGTAGTATGCTATCAGTTAAGCTAATTTTTTGGTCTTTACCCTGATATAAATCCTTGTCGAACCTTTCTACTTTAATAGTTAGTTTAATGTCGCTAACGTCGGGCTTATTGGTTTTGCTGCATGAAAAAAAAAGCACAGCACATAGAAAAAATAGATAACTTTGGCGAAATTTCGATTTGTATATCATGGTTAACAAATATATAAAACGTATACGAACTGTCGTTAATATGTTAGTTCTATAATTAAAATATCTGAGCTGGTACTTTCGAAATAGTAAACACATCATAAATACATCCAAAATGAAAAAAACACTATTAGTATTATTTTTATTTATCGCAGCCAATTCATTTGCGCAAGATGCATCTCAAATTAGATTGGGGCTAACCGCACACCCCACTTTTGGTTTCTTAAAATTAGAAAATGGAAAAGGCAATGGCTTAAGTACCGGTTTTAGTTACGGTTTAATGAGCGATTTTGAATTTGCCGAAAACTACTGTTTTGCTACAGGATTAACGGTAACTACCATTAATGGTACTGGAACCATTTTAAACTATCAACCTTATCATTCTGAAGCAGCTGGTAATACCGATTACGATGTGAAATTTAAAATGCAATATTTGCAAATTCCTCTTTCAATTAAACTAAAAACAGATGAGAAAGATGATATGAAATGGTACGGACAGTTTGGTTTAACTACCGATTTTAGGATTGGTGCAAGGCAAGATGTTGAAAGAGGAAACACACCACTGGTTGATGACATTAAAGCCACCGATAACACCAAGTTTTTTAGAGCAGGAATGATCATTGGTGGCGGTGTAGAATATCGTTTAAGTGGGAAAACCAGCTTGCTTGGTGGTTTAACCTATAACAATGGCATCACTAACATCGCAAAAAATGATCATAGCGTTAAAAATCATTACGTTGGTATCAATATCGGAGTTTTCTTCTAAAAGCGCTTAAAATTATTTAGATTTTAAAATGTAACAAGTCTTAATCAAGGCTTGTTTTTTTATATTTATAGCTCAGAAAAAATCATGAAAATAGCCTTAGCACAACTCAATTACCATATCGGAAATTTCGAAAGTAATACTCAAAAGATCATTTCTCAGATTGAACTGGCAAAGTCTAAAGGTGCAGATATGGTAGTGTTTGCAGAATTGGCTATTTGCGGTTATCCTCCACGTGATTTTTTGGAGTTCGAAGATTTTATATCGCTTTGCGACAATGCAGCGCAAACCATTGCTAAACACTGTACTGAAATTGCCTGTATTGTGGGGCTGCCAATAAAAAATCCGGTAATTGAGGGCAAAGACTTGTTTAATGCCGCTTATTTTATGGCAGATGGTGAAGTAAAGCAAACGGTAAAAAAGGCTTTGTTACCAACTTACGATGTGTTTGACGAATATCGCTATTTTGAACCTAATACGGTTTTCGAATGCGTAAACTTTAAGGGCAAAAAAATTGCACTAACCATTTGCGAAGATCTTTGGAACATCAACGATAATCCATTATATGTTTCTTGCCCAATGGATGAACTGATTAAACAGCAGCCCGATTTGATGATTAACATTGCGGCTTCGCCATTTGATTATGGACATGATGAAGATCGCATCAAAGTATTGTCTGATAATGCGAAGAAATATCAATTGCCTTTGTTTTATGTGAACCAAGTTGGGGCGCAAACAGAAATCATTTTTGATGGCGGTTCTTTAGTATTTGACGAAGAGGGTTCGTTAAAGGCAGAGATGAAGTACTTTGAAGAAGATTTGCAAGTGTTCGATTTGGAGGAAGTACAAAATGTAAAGAATAAATATCCAGCGGCAGAAAGAACCTCGGATATTGAGCAAATACACGATGCGCTAATTTTGGGTATTAAAGATTACTTTGCAAAGTCTGGCTTTAAAAAGGCAGTTTTGGGCTTATCTGGCGGTATCGATTCGGCAGTAGTGTGTGCCTTGGCATGTAAGGCTTTAGGTGCTGAAAATGTGATGGCCGTACTGATGCCTTCAAAATATTCTTCAGACCATTCGGTGCAAGATGCCTTGGATTTAGTGAACAACATTGGCTGTAAACACGAAATTATTCCAATTAAAGAGGCTGCTGATGCTTTTGATAGCATGCTGGCGAAATCTTTTGAAGGTTTGCCGTTTAGTTTGGCCGAAGAGAACATCCAGGCACGTAGCCGCGGTATTGTGGTGATGGCAATGTCTAATAAGTTTGGCTACATTTTGCTGAACACATCAAACAAAAGTGAGTGTGCGGTTGGTTATGGAACGCTGTATGGCGATATGTGTGGCGCCATTAGTGTTATTGGGGATGTGTACAAAACACAAGTGTTTAACTTGGCCAGATATATGAATAAGGATCGAGAAATCATCCCAATCAATACCATCGTTAAGCCGCCATCTGCAGAACTTAGGCCGGATCAGAAAGATTCTGATTCACTTCCAGAGTACGATGAATTGGATGCAATTTTATATCAACATATAGAGCTAAAAAAAGGTTCGAAGGCCATTATTGCACAAGGTTTTGACGAGGCTTTGGTGAAACGGATTTTACGTATGGTTAACTTAGCAGAGTTTAAACGTTATCAAACTCCGCCAATTTTAAGGGTATCTCCAAAAGCTTTTGGCATGGGTAGGCGTATGCCAATTGTGGGCAAGTATATGGATTAGAAGCCCCTAAATCCCCAAAGGGGACTTTTTAAAAAGTTTAAATGTTAGATGTAAAAAGTAGATTTACAAAGTTTAACTTTTGTTTTTCTTGATTTTTAATGGCAAAACTGAGGGTATTACCGGTTCAAAACTTCGTAAGTTTTTTGCATTAAGCTGATGCCTCTTCCAGCTCGGCTTCCTGTCTTTTCTTTTTAGCTGCAGTTAAATTCTGTAATAATAACAGGCCTATTCCAATCATAATAGAAACATCGGCCATGTTAAAAATGCCGGTTCTAAACAGTACGAAATCCATGTGCAGGAAATCGGTTACGGAACCGTGAACAATTCTGTCGTAAATGTTGCCAATGCCACCGCCAATTAAAAAGCAAACTCCAATTTGCATTAAGCGGGGGATATGTTTGTTTGAGTATAGAAACCATAGTCCATAACCTAAAACTAGAATAGGAAGTATAGTTAGCACGATAATTCTTACAAATTCTGGCAAATTGCTGCCTGCACTTAAAAAAGCTCCGGTATTTTCTACTAGCGTTAAAGTAAAACGATTTTTGATAACATCAATTTGCTCATAAGGGGCAATATTTTTTCTAGCAATTACTTTCGAAAATTGGTCGCAGCCCAAGTTAAGCGCAATAATCAGTAGCAGGAAGGCAAATTTTATAGGGGTTTTATTCTGCATTGTTTAATTGTTGAAACGGTTAACTCATTTTTGCGTCAAGTAAGTAGGATTGGGTAAGCAATTATTTTAAAATCCATCTTTTTATCAAGATAAATGCAGCAGCTAATAATCCTAGTACAATACTAATTTTTGCAACGATATCTCCGTAATTTACGTAAAAAGTAATCTCATCATTTAGGTTGATATCAGCTTTCAAAGCGGTGCGTGTCCACCATTTACTTTGTTGTACCACGTCTCCACGTTGGTTAATGAATCCCGAAATGCCGGTGTTTGCAGAGCGTACTATATATCTTCTGGTTTCTATTGCACGTAGTTTGGCATACAGTAGGTGTTGGTCTTTGCCAGAAGTGTTTCCCCACCAGCCATCGTTGGTAATTATGGCAATAAATTGTGCTCCTTGTTTAACCGAGCCAGCCACCCAATTGCCCCAAATAGATTCGTAGCAAATTACTGGCGCAACACCTATTCCACTATAAGCGTACAGCACACTAGGCTCATCTTGCCAGCCATAACCGCCTGTGCTTCCGCCTAGCTGGGCAAAAACAGGAATTAAAAATGAAAATACTTCGGGAAAAGGCAGCTTTTCTACACCGGGTACTAGTTTAGATTTATGGTAGAAAGCTACATTAGCAGAGTTTTCTATCTGTACTGCCGAATTATAATTGTCGTAAAACCCTCCATTGGGATTTTCCTTTGCAGAAATTGTTTTTTTATCGTTGTAAAATCTAACGCTTTCAATTCCTGTGATTAATGTGCCGTTTTTGTATTTAGAAAGCCATTGCTGCGCTTGCAAAAATTGTCTGTCGCTTCTAATGCGTTCTTCGTCTACATACTTTGGAATAGCGGTCTCTGGCCATATAAAGTATTCTGTATTGGTTTGACCAAGCGAATCAGACAAATGGCTGAGAATTTGAAGCTGTTCTGCAGCAGGTGTGCTGCCATACTTTTCGTAAGGATCGATATTAGGTTGTACGGTGACTACGTTTACGGGAACACTTTTCTCTTTGTAATTTTTGTATTGGTAGATGGAAAATCCGATAGGCAAAAGCAGGATGAAAACCCAAATACCAGCTAATTTATATTGCTTTTGTACTTTAATTTGTCGATAAGCTTCGAAAGCAAAAATATTACTCAATAAAATCCAAAGAGAACCACCGTAAACACCCGTAAACTCATACCACTGCACAATTTGGTGCATACCAGCAAAGCCATTACCTAAAGTCATCCAGGGGAAAGCCAAATCCCAAGTTTGGTGCAAATACTCCATACTAATGTAAAAGGCAATTAGCGCCACATAGCGTAACCATTTTTTGTTTGTGTAAGTGCCCAATCGGTAATACATCCAAAAGGCGAAAGTCATTAACAGTGCACCTAAACCATAGGGGATGAGTGACACCAGTAAAGAAACCACAGTGCCAAAAAATCCCGTGTTTACGGCATTAATAGAATTGAAAACCCAGTAAATAGAAGCGGTGTTCCAAACTAAAAAAGTTAAGCCAGCAGTAAGAAATACTTTTTTGCCAGTTTTCTTGTCTGAAGTAGTAGTAATTTGCTTTAATGCAATTAACAAAGGCACTAAACCGATAAAAAGTAGCGGTGCAAGCCAAGTATGTGGTGGCCATGCCAACCACATCATAAAAGCGCTAAGTAAGGCTAGGAGGTAATTCTGTTTGATTTTCATTCGTGTGTTATCAGAGAACGATTAATAGTATCCGTCATTTCGATGAGGAGGAACGACGAAGAGAAATCTTTAAATTAAACTGAAAGATTTCTCCATTCCGCTATGCTCCAGTCGAAATGACGGATGGAAATACCTACATACTATCTAAAATGGCAGCTTTTTTATGTTCATACTCCTCGCGGGTAATTAGCTGCTTGTCGTATAAAGTTTTTAGCTTAATCAGTTTTTGCTCAATTTCATCTTCTTTGTTCACTTCGGCTACAGGAGCAATCTCTGGAATTACAACCGCTTCTTCGATAGGTAAATCAATAACTTGCGGGCTTGGTGCCGGGATGTTAAATGTAGAGGCCGTTGCTCTGTTTTCTTCCAGCTTTTGTTGTCTTAGCAACTCTTTGTATTCTTCTAGTTGTTGGTTGGCAGCTTGGTGCAGCTTACGCACCTGTGTTTTGGGAATAAAATCAGTAACGATGTTTTCGCCAGATTGTGGTACGCAAATAAATTTAGAACCTAATAATCCTTCTTTAAAAGAAACTTCTTTGATGTTTTTCCAAGAAATATCCTTAAAGTTCATGGTTAAACCTAAGTTGCTTGGCGAGCAGTAAAAAATTCTTTTGTTACTAATCGCAATGCAATCTGGCAACAAATTTACTGCAGGTTTTTTTTGCACTGCTAAGTATAAAATTTCTTCGCCACTGGTTAATAAATCGTTCAATTTGCCAGCTACTTTTTCTACGGCTTTCGGGTCTTGCTCGTCGGCCAAAAATCTATCTATGTTAATCATGGTTTTCTTTTTATTATTCTAATGCTAATTAGGCGTTTCGTCATGCTGAATTTAGTTCAGCATCAGTTTTGCAAGTTTACTATATCTATATAGCCGATCCTGAAATAAATTCAGGATGACGACAGTGTCAAATTTCTTCGTTTAATTTGTAAAATAAATCTTCCCAATCGGGATTAAAATTATCAATTAGATTTATTTTCCATTGTCTTTTCCAGTTTTTAAGTTGTTTTTCTTTAGCTATGGCTTCTTCGATATTCATAAAATGTTCAAAATAAACCAATTTATAGCAGTTATATTTTGCTGTAAACGAATTTGGATAATATTTTTCTTTATGCTCTACAATTCATGAAAACAAATTGGAAGTTACTCCGATGTAAAATATGTCATTATTGTAGTTTGTTAAAATATAAACACTTCCACCTCGTACCATTTTTATTCTTCCCGTCATGCTGAATTTAGTTCAGCATCAGTTCTACAGGTTTTCTATTTAATATACTAGCTGATCCTGAAATAAATTCAGGATGACGACCGACTTGACTAGTCGTCTAGCATACCGTACTTATCCTTCTTTGCTCTTTTATCCTTGTTCTTCACGCTCTCCTCATTTCCGCCAACACAAATTACGAATTCTCCTTTTAAAATATTGTTTTCAAAATGTGATTTTACTTCTATAACTGTGCCACGAACATTTTCTTCGTACATTTTGCTTAATTCTCTGCTTACGCAGACCCGTCTGTCCTCGCCAAAAAACTCGGCAAACTCTGTTAATGTTTTTAACAAACGGTGCGGACTTTCATAAAAAATCATGGTTCTTTCCTCTTCGGCCAACTGTTTCATTCGCGTTTGGCGCCCCTTCTTCACGGGCAAAAAACCTTCAAAAACAAACTGGTCGTTAGGTAAGCCAGAGTTGACCAAAGCCGGTACAAAAGCCGTAGCGCCAGGCAAGCAATTAATTTCAATTTCATGCTTAATGGCCTCACGAACCAAGAAAAATCCAGGGTCGGAAATGGCTGGTGTGCCCGCATCAGAAATTAAAGCAATGTTTTGGCCTTCTTTTAAAAACTTGATGATCTCGGCAGTAGCCTTATGCTCGTTATGTTGGTGATGTGCGAAAACTCGCTTATCGATACCAAAATGTTTCAACAAAGGCGCACTGGTGCGTGTATCTTCTGCCAAAATCAAATCCACCTCTTTTAAAATACGGATAGCCCTAAAAGTCATATCTTCTAGGTTACCAATAGGCGTGGGCACAATGTAAAGTTTTCCTTGCATAGTATCGCGTATCGAGTATAAAGTATCAAGATTGGCCCCTATTGAAAACTGCCAACTGAAAACTGAAAACTCTTCTTATCTTTGTCAAAAATTATAAATAATGTTGCAAGTTAACTATATCCGTGAAAATAGAGAGAAAGTTTTAGAGCGATTGAACGTTCGTAACTTTAAACAGGTAGAATTGGTAGATGAAATCATCGCTGTAGATGAAGAGCGCCGCTCTACACAATCCTCTTTGGATAATTTGCAAGCAGAAGCGAACAGTGCGGCCAAGCAAATTGGCGAGCTAATGCGCAATGGAAAAAAAGAAGAAGCCGAAGCTATTAAGGCTAATACGGCAGCTCACAAAGAGAAAATTAAAGCGCAAAACGAGCAGTTAACCGCGTTAGAAGAAAAGCAACAGAGTTTAATTGTGCAGTTACCAAATTTGCCTTATCATTTGGTAAAAACAGGTAGCACAGCTGATGATAATGAAGTTGTATATACACATGGTGAGCCATCGGCTTTGCCAGAAAATGCCTTGCCACATTGGGAATTGGCTGCAAAATATGACATCATCGATTTTGAATTAGGTGTAAAAATTACTGGAGCTGGTTTTCCGGTTTATAAAGGAAAGGGAGCGAGGTTGCAGCGTGCTTTAATTAATTTCTTTTTAGACCATGCTACAGCTGCGGGTTATAAAGAGATGCAGGTGCCGCATTTAGTAAATGCAGCATCGGGTTTTGGTACGGGGCAGTTGCCAGATAAAGAAGGGCAGATGTACCATGTTGGTGTTGATGATTTGTACTTGATCCCAACGGCTGAGGTACCCGTAACCAACTTATACCGCGATGTGATTTTGAAAGAAGAAGATCTTCCCATTAAAAATACGGGTTACACACCGTGTTTCCGTAGAGAGGCTGGTTCTTACGGTGCTCACGTACGTGGATTAAATCGTTTACATCAGTTTGATAAAGTTGAGGTGGTGCAGATTACACATCCTGATAAGAGTTACGAAACTTTAGAAGACATGAGCAAATATGTACAATCGTTATTGCAAGAACTTGGTTTGCATTACCGTGTGTTACGTTTATGCGGTGGCGATATGGGCTTTACTTCGGCAATGACTTACGATATGGAGGTTTGGAGTGCAGCGCAACAACGTTGGTTAGAGGTATCTTCAGTATCTAACTTTGAAACTTACCAAAGTAACCGTTTAAAGTTAAGGTTTAAAGGCAAAGAGGGTAAAACCCAATTGGCGCACACGTTAAACGGTAGCGCGTTAGCTTTGCCTCGTATCGTTGCTTCAATCTTGGAAAATTGCCAAACCGAAAAAGGAATTAAAATTCCGGAAGCCTTAGTGAAATATACCGGATTTGATATGATTGATTAGAGATAGTCTAACAATCTTAAAAAAAAATGCCAGAGACTTAGCGTTTCTGGCATTTTTTGTTTTATGAACTTGGCTTATAAAATAAGTATCAATAGTAAGATGATAATAATGATGGCTCCAACCGAAAGATAAACGCCGCCACTCATTGAATTAGCCTTTTTCTTCATTTCCTTTAACTCTTTACGCAGCTCTTTTTTCTCTTCTATAGTTAGTTTAGATTTATCCATGGCTTTAATTTCGTCAACCCTGGATATAATTCTGTTTAACTCTGCACGTTGCTCGGCTGTGAGTTCGGTTTTAGGTTTGTCGCCTGCGGCAACAGCGAAGTTGAGGTTAAAGGTTAGCGTAACCAATAGCAGCAAAGGATAGATAATTTTTTTCATCTTTTTAAGGTTTAATTGTTATAGCATTCGTTGAGTTTTTTTAACTCCATTCTATAACAACAATTGTAAAATATTGTTCTATCCTTAACAAAAAGAAAATTGATTTAGAGAATAATGATCAATAACAATAATATGATGATGATAGCACCCAAAGAAAGTGTTACGTTTTGATTTAGAAAATCTGCACGCTTTTTTAGCTCTTTCACTTCTTTTCTCAAGGCTTTTCTTTCTGTTTTGGTAAGCATAGATCTATCCATTGATCTAATTTCTTCCACTCGTTTAGTAATGCTTTCTAGTTCTATTTTTTGTTCTGCCGTAAGTTCTGTATTTGGCTTGTCGTTAATTGCGGATTTTGCATTAACAGTAGTAGAGAGTGTAAAAACTAAAACGAAGGTGTAAAGTAATTTTTTCATTTGCGTAATTATTGCTTTTAATGGATTAGAAAACTTCGTGTTTTCTTTTCAGGTTTTAGAAAATAAAAAAGCCTATCAACATATACGTTGATAGGCCTACAAAATTATCAAATAAATTATTTAATCTCGAACACAGTATTTACTGTAAAGCTCAATTTAATCTTTTTAAAGTCAATTTCTGGCGCTTGCGAAGCATCCATGGCCATTTCTGCCTTCATTGCATAGTTTCTGTATTGTGGTACCATCATGCCACCGTTGTTATCTCCTAAATCTTGTATATCTAACACGCTACCTAATTTATCTCCTAAAGCCTCTACCATATAAGTGGCTTTTTCTTTCGCAGCCAATAAAGCCTTCACTTTCAATTCTTTTTTCAAGACATCAATTTTGCTGTAATCGTAGCTGTCAATGTTCGTGCTAGCAATTCCTTTGGCATCAATTCCTTCTAAAATCAAATTGAACTTGTTTAAGTCGCTAACTTTTAAACGGTATTGTTTGCTAGCTAAAAAATCAGGATCTTTTTTCTTAGAGGTGGTGTAGTTCCAGCTGCTCAGATTATTAATGGTTAAATTTTCTTTAGCAATGCCTGCTTTTTGCACAGCGTTAAATAATTGCGTCTCCAACGTAGTGATATCTACTTTTTTCTTGCTGTTGCCATCTTTTAAATATTCTTTTAACGAAATATTGATGTAGATAATATCTGGCGTAATTTCGGTTTCGGCAGTGCCGCTAACGGTAATTTTTTTTCTTAAATCTACTTGTTGTGCCGAGGCATTTAAACTAGCTAATGTGGTAAGCGCTACAAGCGCAATTGCGAATAATCGTTTCATCTTGTGTGTTTTTATGTGTGTTTATAAATCAGATGTAAATATCCATGTAAATCCATAAACAATTTTCATGCGATATGCAAAAATTGAGCCAACCATCAAAAAATGAGTGATTTATTTTTTTATTTTGAAAAGCAATTTACTGCTATTAGGGAAACATAGTCCCGCTTTCCGTTAGTATCTTTTTGTTTAGGCATCCTGTCATTCCGAGGCACTACGAATCTATTTCCGACCTGCTTAAACATACAGATCCTTCACTAGCGTTCAGGATGACAATAAGTAAAACAAAAAGTATACCGCTTCAATCGGGTTCATTAAGCAAAGACATTGCTGCTATTCTGGAGAGGAAACGAGGTGCTTTTCGTCAAAGTGCTGAAATAAATTCAATGCAACCTTTTGAATTTATTTCAGTATATCTGGAGTTTATTTGACTGTAGAAACTCTAACCGCAGTTGGGCCTTTCTGACCTTTTTCTACCTCGAAGGTAACTTTATCGCCTTCTTTGATTTGGGTTTTTAAACCATTAACGTGTACAAAAACACTTTCTTGAGTTTCGCTATTTCTAATGAAACCATAGCCTTTAGAGTCGTTAAAAAAAGTAACAGTACCTTTTTTAATTGGGTCTTCATCAATCAAATCTTCTTGTCTCGCAGTAGAGATTTGAATATCTTCTGTATTGATTACTTTTTTCTTTCTGTTCGGATCTGGTGGTGTAGAGGTAATATTTCCATTCTCATCTACGTAAGCCATCATGTCCTCTAAGCTCATGCTTTTTTTATTAGCTTGGCGTTCTTCACGCTTTTCTAATTTGTCGTTTCTCTTTTTTAATCGTTTTTTCTCGTTTTCTTTTTTACTAAAAGTTGCTTGAGATTTAGCCATATTTAATTATTTCGTTTTATATCCAGATAGGCACATTGGATAGTTAGTGGCATTATTGCCTTTAATGAGCGTAATTGGTAGTTTTTAAATCTTAAGACAGTGCCTGAGCCAACAATTTACGTTGGGATGTTTTGAAGATATGCAAAGATACGAAAAAACAGTGAATTGTTGGTAATGCGGATTTTGTTTAATTTACTGTATCCAAAGTAGATCACAGAAATCAAGGAATATGTTTTAGTCATAAATGACCTAAAAGTTCAAAAAAGGGATACTTAAAAAAATGAACTTTTTTCTGAATAGCAATTTTTGTTTAAGGGTTTGGTTTAAAGTTGGCTAGCTTGTAATAGCTTGAGTTTCCGTGTGCTTTCTAGCTATTTAACTTACTTGCTTAATTTTTTAATTGGCTTAATTTCCAGCTTTCTAAATTCTACTTCACTGCCTTCGGCCTGTAATGCAATTTGTCCTTTAGTTGCTGTACAGTTGTAGCCATCATTCACTAAAATACCATTTACCCAAACCCTAACTTTATCTTTCAAACATTCTATCCTCATCGTATTCCACTGGCCCAATGGTTTTTCAGAATCATCTGTCAGGTTTTTAATGCGCCTGCCATTTTTTTTATCGATACTCCATTCTGCTTTTGGGCCTCTGCGTTCTTCCATGTTGGGCACGTTAATGTCTTCGCCAATGCACCAAAAATCTCCGGCATCTTTATGCTGCATTTGTACTTCTAAAGATTTAGGAAACATTTTGTACAATACTCTGGGAGTGGAAACATGTACCAACACACCACAGTTGCCCGGCTTTCCTGCAAAGCGATATTCAACTTCTAAGCTATAATCTGCGTAGCTGGCATCGGTAATTAAATGACCACGAGGATCGCCCATGCTAACTAATTTTCCATCTCTAACTATAAAAGAAGCCGCAGTATCTGGGTTTTTATCTTTACCAGGCACATCGGCGTGCCAGCCAGTTAAATCTTTGCCATTAAACAAGCTGATGGATTTTTGGGCAAATGCCAAATAGTTTAAACTGATTAACAATAGGAAGATGGAAAGGAGTTTCTTGCTGAACATACGATTTGGTCTTTTCTCAAATGTAAGGAAATTATTGTTGTCGTCATTTCGACCTTGCGGAGAAATCTTTTGACTAAAATATAATTTATAGGTTAAAGATTTCTCCATTTCGCTGCGCTTCAGTCGAAATGACGATCATAATGAAATAAAAAACCTCACAACTAATGCTGTGAGGTTTTTATAAAGCTGTATAGATTAAATCTAAAATCGTAATTCTACAATCGTCAATCCCTAGTCTTCTACACTTTCGTTGTTAATGCCAATTTCATCAGTTACTTCTTCTTTAAAATAAGTTTTTTGGAAGATAAGAATGGTAATTACCCCAACCGAAATGGCTGCATCTGCTAAGTTAAATACAGGTCTGAAAAATTCAAATGGCTCATTTGCCCATATCGGAAACCAGCTAGGGAAAGTGCCTTTAACAATAGGGAAGTAGAGCATATCTACAACTCGGCCATGAAAAAGAGTAGCGTATTTGTAAATTACACCGTAAAAAACAGAATCAATGATGTTGCCCAACGCTCCAGCAAATATCAAAGCTACGTTTAAAATGAGGCCACGATGGTATTTACGTTGAATCATGTAGTGTAGTGCATAACCAATGCCACCTACAGCCAATATCCTAAAAAGAGAAAGTGCAAGTTTGCCAAATTCTCCGCCAAACTCAAGGCCAAAAGCCATTCCATTATTCTCCGTAAAGTGAATAATGAACCAATCGCCCAAGATTTTAAACTCTTGCCCTAAGTACATATTGGTCTTGATCCAAGTTTTAGAAACTTGATCTGCCAACAGCACTAAGCATATTAAAAGTAAAGGTTTTGTGTAGCCCTTCATTTAACCTTGTTTCAATTTAGCTTCCATGCTTAAAGTAGCGTGAGGAACAGCACGTAGACGCTCTTTTTGGATTAATTTGCCAGTCTCCCTGCAAATGCCGTAAGTTTTGTTCTCTATGCGCACCAACGCAGCTTCTAAGTTGTCAATAAATTTTTTCTGACGGGCTGCCAATTGGTTGGTTTGCTCTTTTTCTAGCGTTGCAGAACCATCTTCTAAAGTTTTATAAGCACCAGAAGTATCTTCGGTACCATTAGAATTCGGGTTGCTTAACGATGCAGTCAAAGCTTGTAATTCTTCCCTCGAACTTCTTAGTTTTTCTTGAATAAGCTCTTTGAACTCTTGCAATTCGCTATCAGAATAACGTGTTTTTTCAGTCTTTTCCATCTCTTAAATTAATTTAGTGGTAAATGAAGCTATCTATATGTGGTTTTACCTGGCTTTAAACCTAGATCGTTCCATATCGTTTATAATTTGGTAATCAAAATATCCAATTCAACATCTTCTATGATGATTTTGTTTCCGTTCGATATGCTTTCTGTTAACAAAATATCATTAGCTAAAATTTCGTTGCAAATGTAGGCTTTGTTTTTTGCTACCGCATCTACAATTAAATTATGTTGTTGTAAACTTACCGTTATCCTATCGGTAACTTCAAAATTCAATTCTTTTCTTAAGTTTTGGATACGATTAATCAACTCACGAGATAAACCTTCTTGTTTAAGCTCGGTGGTGATATTGATATCCAAGGCCACGGTTAAGTTGCCCATATTAGTTACCTGCCATCCTGGGATGTCTTCTGCAATAATTTCTACATCACTCAAAAGTATTGAGTATGGAGTATTGAGTATAGAGAAAGTGCCCTCTTTTTCAAACTGAGCAAGCTCTTCTTGGCTCATTTTGTTGATGACTTCCGTTACCAACTTCATATCCTTGCCTACTTTAGCGCCTAAAGCTTTAAAGTTTGGTTTTACCTTTTTCTTGATGAAACCAGCAGTGTCGGTAATGTATGAAATTTCTTTAATATTGGTTTCAGAAAGGATCAAATCCTTCACTAATTCTACCTTGTTTTTAAAGGTATCATCCAAAACCGGAATCAACACTTTTGCTAAAGGCTGACGAACATTGATACTCATTTTCTTGCGCAGCGATAACACCATCGAAGAGATGTTTTGCGCCAATTCCATACGCTCGTTCAACTCATTATCGACTAATGTTTGATCTGCATCTGGCAATATTGTTAAGTGTACCGATTCCGATTTTGCTTCTGCTGGTAAAATCTCCGTTAGATTTTGATATAACCAATCTGAGAAGAACGGTGCCACAGGCGACATCAGCTGTGCGATATTAACCAAGCAAGTGTATAAAGTTTCGTAAGCCGCTTTTTTATCTGCTGTCATTTCGCCTTTCCAGAAACGACGACGAGATAAGCGGATGTACCAGTTGCTTAAATGCTCATCAACAAAGTTTTGGATAGCTCTTGCCGCTTTGGTTGGCTCGTAAGTATTGTAAGCTTCGTCAACTTCGGCAATTAAGTTTTGCAATAACGATAAAATCCAACGGTCTAATTCGCTACGTTGCGCAACTGGCGTTTGGTTGTTCAAGTCAATCTCGAACTTATCAATATTAGCATATAATGCGAAGAAAGAGTAGGTATTGTACAAGGTTCCGAAGAATTTTCTACGTACTTCATCTAATCCTTCTAGGTTAAATTTCAAGTTGTCCCAAGGTGATGCATTCGATATCATGTACCAACGGGTGGCATCGGCACTGTAAGTACCGATAGTGCTGAAAGGATCAACAGCATTGCCTAAACGTTTAGACATTTTTGCGCCGTTTTTATCTAATACCAATCCGTTTGATACCACATTTTTAAATGCGATACCAGGATTGTTTACACGCTCGTTAATGGCTTTAATCTCCTCGCTGCTTTCGCTTAACATTACCGCAATGGCATGCAACGTAAAGAACCAGCCACGGGTTTGATCTACCCCTTCTGCAATGAAATCTGCAGGGTAAGCGTTTTCAAATTCTTCTTTATTCTCAAAAGGGAAATGCCATTGTGCGTAAGGCATGGCACCGCTATCAAACCAAACGTCAATCAAGTCGGTTTCGCGGGTCATTTTTTCGCCTTTGGCTGATACTAAAAACACATCATCCACATAAGGGCGGTGCAAATCGAATTTTGAATGATTAAGTGATTGAATGATTGAATTTTGTTTTACGGCTTCCTCTGGTGAAAGTATTCCGCTATTTAATCCTTTAATCATTTCATCCTTTAATTCTTGGATAGAACCAATACATTTCTCTTCCAAGCCATCTGCCGTGCGCCAAATTGGCAATGGTGTACCCCAGTACCGAGAACGCGAAAGGTTCCAGTCTACCAAGTTTTCTAACCAGTTGCCAAAACGACCAGTTCCAGTAGCTTCAGGCTTCCAATTGATGGTTTTGTTCAAATCAGCCATTTTTTCTTTAACGGCTGTAGTTTTAATAAACCAACTATCTAATGGATAATATAGTACCGGTTTGTCAGTTCTCCAGCAATGCGGATAACTGTGTACATATTTTTCTACCTTAAAGGCTTTGTTTTCTTCTTTTAAACGGATAGCGATTTCTACATCTACCGATTTCTCAGGAGCTGTGCCTTCTGTGTAATATTCGTTTTTAACGTATTTGCCACCAAATTCACCTAAAGATGCTACAAACTTACCTTGTAAATCAACTAAAGGAACAGCATTACCTTTATCATCCAAGATTAACATTGGAGGGATTTCTGGTGTAGCCAATTTAGCTACACGAGCATCATCTGCACCAAAAGTAGGGGCAGTGTGCACAATACCTGTACCATCTTCCGTAGTTACAAAATCTCCGGCAATTACGCGGAAAGCATCGGCTGCATTTTGGTAAGGTGTAGCTAATGGTAGTAGTTGTTCGTATCTGATACCTACTAAATCTTCGCCCTTGCATTCGGCTAAAATTTGGTAAGGGATTTTCTTGTCTTCGGCTTTGTAATTAGCAAAGGCTGTTTCATCTTCCGCTAGGAAAAATTTGCCGCCAAACTGCTTGCCTACCAAAGCTTTCGCTAAAACTACATTGCTCGGCTCAAAAGTGTATTGGTTAAAAGTCTTTACCAACACGTAGTCAATTTTTGGACCAACCGTTAATGCGGTGTTACTTGGTAAAGTCCAAGGGGTAGTCGTCCAAGCTAGGATATCAACAGCTCCGAAAACTTGTAAAAACGAAGGTAAAGTTTCTGCTTTTGCCTTAAATTGGGCTACAATCGTGGTATCACTCACATCACGGTAAGTACCCGGTTGGTTCAGTTCGTGCGAACTTAAACCTGTACCTGCAGCTGGCGAATAAGGTTGGATGGTGTAGCCTTTGTATAAAAGCCCCTTGTTGTACAGTTGTTTTAAAATCCACCACAGGGTTTCGATGTATTCGTTTTGGTAGGTTACGTAAGGATTTTGTAAGTCTACCCAGTAGCCCATTTTTTCGGTAAGGTCATTCCAAACATCGGTATAGCGCATTACCTCTTCCTTACAGGCTGCGTTGTATTCATCTACCGAGATTTTCTTGCCAATATCCTCTTTAGTGATGCCTAATTTTTTCTCTACCGCAAGCTCTATGGGTAAACCATGGGTGTCCCATCCGCCTTTGCGTTTCACTTGATATCCTTTTAGGGTTTTATAACGACAGAAAATATCTTTAATAGCACGAGCCATTACGTGGTGAATACCCGGCATGCCATTGGCCGATGGTGGTCCCTCGTAAAAAGTAAAAGGTTTCGATTTTGGTCGGCTATCAATACTTTTATCAAAGATATTTTGTGCTTTCCAAAATGCTAGTATTTCTTCTCCTATTTTAGCTAGTTCTAATTGTTTAAATTCCCTATACATCAATCAAGTATCTCCAAAAATTAAAGGCTGCAAAGTTAAGGTTTTAGAATGAATAATGGTAGTTTTGCCACGGAAATTGTTTTATGGATAAATTTATAAAAAGAGGACTTTTTTGCATGTTGGCGGCAGTTTTATTGATGCCGGCTGCGTTGATGCTTAAAAGCTCGTACCAAAATTTAACATTAGTAGTGCTTTTTTTAAGCATGATTTTAGAACTTATTGGGTTGGTCTTTGTTATCATAAGTATATTGAAACGAAGAAAAGGTAAAATCCAATAAAAATGATAAAACATTTAAAGCTAACTAAAGCTGTTGTAGCAATGGCTTTGGGTATTGTGGCGCTTATTGTCGCAAAAATCATGGAAAACTATAAGATGGAAGGCAACCAAGTAGTATTGTCTGTTGCTGGAGTGTTGTTTATTGCCAGTGCACTTATCTTTTTATATCCAATTGTTTTCGCTAAAAAAGCGGATAAGGATGGTAAAAGCGTAGAGTTGCAGCCAGTAGAGAAAGAACCAGAAAATCAAGCTCTAAATGCAAGTTAAGCCATTGCCATACTTCATCTAGTTCGTCTTTTTTCGCTTTAGGTTATTAGAGACATTGCTTTTATTGTGCGATAGAATTTAATTAGATTTTTTTTACTTTTATTTGCCGAGTAACAGCCACATTATAAGTGGTTATTGAAGCTTTGCATACCTATAAGTAAAATGAGTAAATCAAACAAATCTAAAATTCACGCCGCTCCCTCAAATGTTGGCGCAAAAAGCAAAGGTCTATCTTACGAAGAGTTTATGGTGCTCTTGCTTGTGGCGGCTTTCCTATTGATAGATTTCTTGCCTTATTTTAAGAGCTATGAAATCATTGCTCCACAATTTTTATACTTAACGGTAATCAATCTTATTACTGGCCTTTACATTTATTCGAACCCATTGTTGCATCAACAGTCGCTTATTTCAATCTTTAAGCAAAGTTATATTTTTGGTGCCTATATAGGTTTTATAGTACTTTGTAGCATTTCTATATTTTTTGCGAAAAATGTTTCGTTGGGTGTTGTAAGTATAGCCGAGATTTTTGTTGTTCTGGCTATGGTCATCAACTTCGCTATTTTGTTTTATAACAAACTGCATTTGGTGGTTAAGGTAGCTTTCTTGGTGGGGATAAGTGCCTTTTTTCAGGCGGGTACGGTGCTGTATAATTTTAATGTTTTAGCAGAAAACAAGTCGGTAGCAGAAGCGTTGCATTCCAATTTTTTAAAAGGTAATGCTGGTAACATCAATATTCTCGCAGCTAGTTTACTGTTTAAAATACCTTTTATTTACATCGGTATCATTAATTTTAATAATTGGAAAAAATGGTTCTTTGCAATAGGGCTGCTTTTTGCTGCTGCTGTTATTTTCTTAATTAGCGCTAGGGCATCTATATTATCGTTAATTATTACGAGCATCGTATTTTTAACTTATTTTATTAGGGTAAGCGAACGAAAAAAGCAAGCCGCCATACAGCTTTTGTATTTAGTTCTACCATTGGTTGTTTCTTTTTTTCTGGCTAACCAAGTTTTAGAAAAAGCTAAGTCAGATTTAAGGTTTGTATCTACAGCAGATAGATTGACGAAGGTTAACGTGAACGATGGTTCTATCAATAGGCGTATTACTTTTTATAAGGCTGCCGTTGCATTGGCAAAACAAAAACCGCTTACTGGCATTGGGCTAGGGAATTATCGTGTTGAATCTATTCCTTACGATTTATATTCCGATATAAGCATTCCTTTGCATGCACACAATGATTTTTTAGAATTAGCCGCCGAAACAGGCGTGTTTAACAGCTTGCTTTATTTTTCGGTTTTTGTAATGCTTTTGTTTATCAATTTAAAGCGGTTGATAAAAACTAAGGAAACTCAAGTTAGAAACATTGCCTTGCTTACTTTGTTGCTGCTAATTGTATATGGCATCGATGCGCTGTTTAATTTCCCTTTTTATAGACCAACTATGCAGCTTTGTTTTTCATTTTTAATGGCTTTTACTTTTGTAAATACCGAAAAACAAATCGAAGATAAAAATTCATTAAATAAGAATATCTTGTTGGGTTTTGTTGCGCTGTGCCTACTCCCGCTATATGTTACCTATCATGCCTATAAAACCTCTAACTTAGAGTATTTAATCCAAACGGATAATATCAATTTTGCAACCTCAGGCGTATTAAAAGGAGAAGATGTGATTAACAGGAGTCCAAAAATCCCTAATGTTTTTCAATCTTCGGAAGCGTTTGTGGAGTACGCCGGTATTTATTTTTTTAGAGAGAAAGCTTATGATAAAGCCATTAAACTGCTAGATAGTGCCAATAAGATAAATCCTCATTTGGGGCGGCCAGATTTCTACAAGTATTTAATCGCCAACGAACGAGGTTTGTCGGATAGCGCCTACTTCTATGTAAAATCTGCTTTTTATAAGAGGCCAATAAGCACTAATTTTTTTGAAACGGCTACTACATTAGCAGCTAGCCGTCGAGATACTACTGAAATTTTGAAGATGTATGCTGCTTTTCCCGAAAATGTAACGAAACCCAAAAGTTGGTCTACGGCTTATTTGTCGTTAAATAATGCAGGTTACAGCAAGGCTGGACTAAACGAGTTTAAGGGATTGGCGCTTAAGAGTTTTCCAAAAGATACGATAGTACAAAAAACCATCAGCCAGTTGGCTATTACCAACTATATTGTAGAAGGGCAGCGTTTGTTTGCTGCTGGTAAACACCAAGAAGCTTTAAATGCTTACAAGCAGGGTTTAAAATTAGATCCCAGCAATGTTTATGTAAATCAAAATATAGGATTTTATTATTTTAACCTAAGCCAGGCGAGTGCGGCTATTCCTTATTTTAAAAAGGCATTAGCATTGCCTGGCTTAAACAATGGTAAAACCGAGTTCTTTTTGGGCTTATGTTATGTAAATGTTGGGGATAAAGTTAATGCTTGTAGCTATTTCAAATTGGCAGGCAACTATCCCGACGCAGCGAAATTATTGGAAATTCATTGTAAGTAAAGTTCTAGTAAAGCCTGATAGGGATTGCCTTTTAATTCTAAAAGCTTGGCAAAAGCAGGTTCTGTTTTATATCCAATTTTTTTTAGGGCAATAATGTTACGTCTAAAGTCTTCGCCTTGCTGTTGTAAAATTTGGTGCTCAACGAGTAGGTGCAGATAAGCATTTTGTTGTTTAGACGGGATGTTTTGGCCAAAAATTTCTACCTCGAATTCACCTACGTTAAAGCTGCACACTACAGATTCTTCGCCATCAATGCTTGTTTCTCTAATTAAAAAGGCTTGTTTTTCTGCAAAAAGCGCCTGTAGCGTTTCAATAAAGTAATGCTTCTCTTTCCAATAACAGATGATATCTAGGTCGCTATTGTCGATGTCAATATTTATTGGAATGGTGCCTGCTAAAATAGGTTCAAATTGACTTAGCTTTTCTAAAATTCGATGGGTTATGAGGGCTTGGTATGCGGCTCATTGCTTCTTGCTACCCTCTTTTAAATAATCAATTTTTAGAAAATCCATTTGCTAATGATCATCTAAATTCTCGAGGTTTTTTGCCACCTCTGCTTCCGATATTTTTTTGCGTTTTTTGTTCTTATCTAACCATAGCATTAGCGTAGGCAATAGCGTAAGGTTAAAAATCAGTGCTACAATCAAAGTAATTGAAAGCAGAAAGCCCAAAATTACTGTCCCGCCAAACGTAGAAGCTGTAAAAATGCCGAAACCGAAGAATAAGATCAACGCAATGTGTGTCATGCTTACGCCTGTTTCTGTAATGGTATCAGTAATTACCTTGCTAACGCTGTAATTAGTAAGGTTTAACTCTTGTTGGTACCTGGTTAAGAAATAAATGGTTTGGTCTGAAGCTAAACCGAATGCGATGGTAAAAATTAAAATGGTAGAAGGTTTTAGTGGAATGCCAAAAAAGCCCATCAGCCCTGCGGTAATAATTAAAGGAACAATGTTTGGTAGCAACGAAATGAACATGATGCCCAAGCTCTTAAATTGAGCTAAACGCAGTAACGAAATCAGTACAATAGCTAGTCCAATGCTTTCAAATAAGTGTTCTAACAAATAATCGGTTCCTTTAGAAAAAATAATGCTAGATCCAGTTAAAGTAACATCAAAACGCTTTGGCGAAAGAATTGAATCTATGCGTGGCTTTAATTCTAACAGAACTTGGTCTAAGCGCTTAGAACCAATATCGGCCATTTGGAAACTGACGCGTGCCGTTTGTTTTGGTTTATCTACAAAATTGGTGAGCATATCGCCATTTCCTTTTCCAGAATTGGCAGCATAGATTAATATGAAATTCTTCTCAAAATCAGAAGGTAGGCGGTAAAAATTGGTGTCGCTATTGTAAAAAACTTGGGTAGCGTATTTTAATCCAGTATTTAGAGAAATAGAGCGAGAAAACTCGGGATAAGCCGCAATCATCTCTTCCATTTTATCAATTTTATTTAATGTAGAAACGCTCATTACGCCATTTTTGCGCTTAGTGTTTACGCTAATTTCTAAAGGTAAAATTCCTTCAAAATTCTTCTCAAAAAATTTAAGGTCTGTTAATATTTTAGAGCTTTTTGGCAGGTCATCCACCACATATCCATTTACGTTGATGCGGTAAACGCCAATTAAAGAAACTAAGGTTAAAATAATGGTAACTAAATAAATTGTGGCGCTTTTTTGTTGTACTAAGTGATCTGTTTTTGTTAAAATTTTATCTAAAAAGTTAGCTTTGTGCGTGCCGTTAATTTTATTCTTTGGCGCTGGTAAGTAACTGAAGATAGCAGGAATTAAGCATAGGCTCATTAACCAAGTAAACATCACGTTTAGGGCCGCTACACTACCAAATTGCATCAATAATTCGCTTCCTGTAAAGTATAAAACGCCAAAACCTATAGCGGCGGTAACATTTGCAATTAAGGTGGTTACCGAAATTCGCTCTACGGTAATTTGCCAAGCCCTTTGTTTGTCGCCGTGTTTTTTCAGTTCGTTATGATATTTATTTAGCAAAAGAATGCTATTTGGGATGCCGATAATTACGATAAGCGGCGGAATTAATCCCGTTAGGATGGTAATTTCGTAGCCAAACAATACCAAGGTACCGATACTCCAAACTACACCCATAATCACTACCAAAATTGGATAAAAAACAGCTGAGAAACTGCGGAAAAAGATAACTAGAATTAATGCAGAGACTAAAATAGATAAACCTAAGAAGAGTACAAATTCATTAGAAACCAGTTTACTTGTAGCTGTTCTGATGTAAGGCAAACCCGATAAATGAACGTCAATACCTTCGCTTTTGCCAAAAGCCAGCGCTTTTTCTTCTATTTCTTTGAGGATTGGGTTTCGAGCTGCCGAATTTAGAATCTTTTGGTCAAAGGTAACGGCCATTAAGGTGGCATTACTTTCGGTGTTATAAAGTAATCCTTTGTAGAATGGGAGTTGATTGAGTTTGCTTTTAAGCGAGTCCATCTCCACATCAGTAGTGATAGTTTTTCCTGGAAGAGGCTTTACGGTAAACTTTTGATGAAGGGTGTCTTTTTGGAGCTCGAAAAACTTACCGATGGACAGCACGCCTTTAATGCCGTTAAGCTTTTGAAGCTCATTAGATAGTTGCACCCATTTGTTGTAGGTTTCTTTTTGGAAGATTTTTTCACTTTTTACACCAATTACTACAATGCTACCATCTTCGCCAAATTGTTTTTTAAAAGCATTATACTTTATAAAAACCGAATCGGTTAAAGGTAGTATTTTGGCACCAGCGTAAGATAGTTTGATGTTTTTGGCCTGCCATCCCATGAATATGGTAAGGGCTATAAATAAAACGATAAGAAGAACGCGATTTTTTAATATTGCACTAGATAGTTTTACCCACATATAAATCTTTAAAAAAATGTAAAGAACGCATAAAATTGACGGAATGCAAAATGCGGCAAGTTAAATATGCGTTAATATTGTCTTTATAAACAAGGTTTTTACTTAATTGTTACGGTGAAAATGATGTAACTTTAAAACCAATATGCGCAAGTTTTTTAACGGATTTAAGTTTGCCTTAAGCGGATTGATGTTTGCAAGTAAGACCCAGTTAAACATTAAAGTTCAGCTTTTTGCTGCCGTTATAGTTGTGGTGGCTGGTTTTTTATTCAATATTTCGTTTTCAGAATGGTTAGCAATTACAATTTGTATAGGATGTGTTTTAGCTGCGGAGCTGCTTAATACTTCAATTGAGGCGTTGGTAGATTTGGTTTCTCCTGAATTTAACCCTAAAGCTGGCTTGGTAAAAGATATTGCAGCGGCTGCAGTTTTAATAGTCGCATTAATGGCGTTAACCGTGGCTTTGATTATTTTTGTGCCTAAAATTTTTTAAATGCTGCATAAAACCAGAGGTATTGTATTGCGAACCACTACATATAGCGAAAGCAGTGTGGTAGTGCAGGTGTTTACCGAAAAATTCGGGATACAGTCTTACCTCATTAATGGAGTAAAGAAACCGAAGGCAAAGATACCTATGAATGTGTTGCAGCCTTTGCATTTGTTGGATATGGTTGTTTACCACAAGCAGAACATACAGATACAGAGAGTACAGGAAGCCAGACCAATGCCCATGTTTAAGAGTATTCCTTATGATGTAATTAAGAATACCATTATCCAGTTTTTAAATGAGGTTTTATATAAAAGTATTAGACAGCAGCACATAGATGAGCAGCTATTTTCTTATCTATATAGCGCAATTAGTTGGTTTGATGAAACGGATGGGGTAAGCATAAATTTTCATTTGTCGTTTTTAATGAAGTTAACTCGGTTTTTAGGATTTGCCCCGCAAGCACAAATTCGGCAAGATCAAAAGTATTTCGATTTACAGGATGGTAACTTCACTTCTGTAACTCCTATACATCCATATTTTGTAGCCGTCGCAGAAGGAAATGCCTTGATGCAGCTACTCGATACCTCTTTTGAAAAAATCAACACCATAAAATTTAACAACACCTATCGTAGAGATTTGTTAGATAAAATATTGATTTACTATCAGTTGCATACAGCTTCGTTTGGGCAAGTGAAGTCGCATCAGATTTTAGAAGAGGTACTTTCTTAAAAAAAAGAAAAAAAGAATTGTAAAGAAATAATATAACGCTATATTTGCATTCCCAAACGAAAACGGTGGTTATGCCGAAAAGTAGTTTAAGATTGAAATACTGGAAAATTAGCTCAGCTGGTTCAGAGCACCTCGTTTACACCGAGGGGGTCGGGGGTTCGAATCCCTCATTTTCCACTTCAATGTTTACTGGATAGTAGGCAAGGAAAAATAGTAAAACTAGCTCAGCTGGTTCAGCGCATTCCGATTTAACATCGGAAGGATTGGATTGGAGGAGATCAAGATTGAAATACTGGAAAATTAGCTCAGCTGGTTCAGAGCACCTCGTTTACACCGAGGGGGTCGGGGGTTCGAATCCCTCATTTTCCACTTAAGCCTTGTTAGTTTAGCTAGCGAGGCTTTTTTGTTTTAGGTAAATATCTTAAATTTAAGATATGTTCATTACCTTTTCAAAGGCCTTTCAGCACACATTTAATATCGTATTTGTTCTATTGTCTACGTATTATCCCGTAATTCAATTCCGTATAAAAGGGTATTCGGTTTAGCTATTCATCTATGCAACTTAGCAATGGAAAGTGATACAGCTTCTAATAAGAAAGTACAAAGATGAAAACGAAACTACTATTTGCACTTATTACTGCTTTTTCGGTAAATGTAAGCGCACAAACCTTGGGAGAATTTAAACCAAAGGAAACAAAGTTTGGATTAGGCAAAGCTAAAGATGCAACAAAGATTTATATTTCAAATTTTGCAATCAACTATCAAATTTACAACGAAAAGCAAAAATTTAAGCAGGGTGGTCGTATGCTGGGAGGGGGATATAGGGGCGATGCCAAAGCCGAAGCTTCTGTTGGTTTAACCGGATTGTCAGAAAACGATGTTCAGCAAATTACGGATAAGTTATACAACGATTTCTTATCCCAAATTAAAGCAAAAGGTTTGCAGATTGTAAGCGCAGACGAAGCTGGGAAAACAGAGGTGTATGAGGAATATGTAAAAATGCAGGGTGGGAAAGTGAGCTTGGCACAATTTCCAGGTACTATGACAACCGCACCAACTGGTTATGAGTGGTTTGTTAAGAAATTGAAACAAGATGGCAAAACCAAAAGTGGTGGTTTTTTAGGAAATGCTTCTTTCTTGTATCCTAAGTTATCTAAAGCTCTAGGCGATGCCGTTATTGCAGATGTAAATATCTATGTGATGTTTGTAGAAGATAAAACTGCTTTTCAAGGTGGTGGCGCATCAATTAAAATAAAAACAAATTTGCGCATAGCAGATACTGAAGCAATTGTGATGTCTGATAACGACTCTTTCGTTAGGCTTAAAGGCCAAAATAGTGTTACTGCCATTAATAGTACTGTTAATTTTGCCTATGGTAAAATGGGCTTAGGGGCTACTACCAGCTACAGCGGACAATTATCTAAGCCATTAGAAATTAATGATGTTATCGAAGATACAAAAGTAACCAGCTTTGCAAGAGGTGGAGCAGATTTTGTAGGAACAAGCAATTTGTACGTAACTTATTTTACACCAGAGGATAGGACATCGGAAACTGCAAAAATAATAAAGGTTGATAACAAGAAATATATTGAAGGAGTATATGCAGGTGCTAAAAAGTTTCTAGATTTTCATGCTGAAGCTTTTTTTAGTGCACTAAAATAAACCAATTTAACCAATGAGTAACTGCGCATTAATCTTCAAATTAATGCGCAGTTTTTTAATTACCTGGTCTTTCTCGTGGTGCTAATGTTTGGCAAAAACATCGTAATCAATCCAATTAACGGCAGGTAAGCGCATATAGAGAAAACATAGTTGATGCTGGTTTTGTCGGCTAAGTTGCCGATTAAGGCCGAGCCCAAACCGCCCATGCCAAAGGCAAAGCCGAAGAAAAGGCCAGCAACCAGGCCAACTTTGCCAGGGATTAATTCTTGTGCGTAAACTAAAATCGCTGAAAAAGCAGAGGCTAAAATCATCCCGATAGGAACAATCAAAACTCCTGTCCAGAATAAATTAGCATGAGGTAAAAGTAAGGCGAAAGGGGCTGCGCCTAAAATAGACACCCAAATCACGTATTTACGGCCAATTCTATCGCCAATTGGCCCTCCTAGTAAAGTGCCGGCAGCTACCGAGAACAAGAAAACAAACAAATAGATTTGAGAAGTTTGTACAGATACATGGAATTTATCAATCAAATAGAAAGTGAAATAGCTGGTTAAGCTTGCCATGTAAAAGTATTTTGAAAAGATCAATACAAGTAAAATTCCGATTGCAAAAATCACCTTTCTTTTCGAAAGTTGGTGCCCTTCTGCTACTGCACTACCTTTCTTTGCTTCGCGATTAATGATATATCCTTTGTACCATTTACCTACATAGCTTAGCACCATAATTGCCAGTAAAGCAATAACTGAGAACCAAATTACGCTAAACTGCCCTTTTGGAACAATGATCCAAGCAGCCAAAAGTGGCCCAATTGAACTTCCTGCATTGCCTCCTAATTGAAAAACGGATTGTGCTAAACCTCTTTTTCCGCCAGATGCGGCGTGAGCCATTCTAGAAGCCTCGGGATGAAAAATAGACGAGCCAGTACCAACTAACGCCACCGAAAATAAGATCAAGTAAAAGCTGTTTGATAGCGAAAGTGTAATTAAACCCATCAAGGTAAAGCCCATGCCTATGGCCAAAGAATAGGGCTGAGGTTTTTTATCAGTATACAACCCAACAAATGGTTGAAACAAGGATGCGGCTAGCTGAAAAGTTAAAGTAATTAATCCGATCTGTGAAAAGGTAAGGTGGTAAGAGTTTTTTACCAGCGGATAAATGGCCGGAATTAGAGATTGAATGGTATCATTGAGCAGATGTGAAAAACTTAAAGCAAATAAAATAGGGAACACGGTAACATTTGCTTTGCTAAAATCAGAAGGGTTTGAGTTCATGAAGAAAAGATTTTAAGCAAAACTACTTAATCTTGATATAATTTAAGGCTGCTTTTTACAAGCGCAATGTCGTCTTGCTGTAAAAACAATTGTTCCTTAAGGCAATAAAACCTATTTTTGCGGCGAAAACAAAATGAATATAAAATGAGTGTAAATAGAGGACCAATATCGAAATTCATGGAGACTAACTACCTCCATTTTAACGCTGCAGCAATGATGGATGCGGCTAAAGGTTACGAAACGCATTTAGATGAAGGTGGTAAAATGATGATTACCCTTGCTGGAGCGATGAGTACAGCCGAATTGGGTATTTCGTTAGCAGAAATGATTAGGCAAGATAAAGTTGCTATCATTTCTTGTACTGGAGCTAACTTAGAAGAGGATATCATGAACCTTGTTGCTCATTCACATTATAAAAGAGTGCCTAACTACCGTGATTTAAGTCCGCAAGACGAGTGGGATTTGTTAGAGAACCACTACAACCGTGTTACGGATACCTGTATTCCAGAAGAAGAAGCTTTCCGTCGTTTGCAAAAACATATTCATGCCATTTGGAAAGACGCTGACGACAAAGGTGAGCGTTATTTCCCGCACGAGTTTATGTACAAAATGTTAAACAGCGGCGTTTTGGAACAATACTATGAGATTGACCCTAAAAATTCTTGGATGTTAGCTGCGGCAGAAAAAAACTTGCCTATTGTGGTTCCCGGATGGGAAGACAGTACCATGGGCAACATCTTTGCTTCTTACGTAATTAAAAACGAATTTAAAGCCACTACCATGAAAAGTGGTATTGAATACATGGGCTGGTTGGCAGATTGGTACGTGAAAAATTCTGAAGGTAAAGGAATTGGCTTCTTCCAAATTGGCGGTGGTATTGCTGGTGATTTTCCAATTTGTGTGGTGCCAATGCTCTACCAAGATATGGAGATGGAAAACATTCCATTCTGGAGCTATTTCTGTCAAATTTCAGATTCTACTACTTCGTATGGTTCTTACTCGGGAGCAGTTCCTAATGAGAAAATTACCTGGGGTAAATTAGATATTCATACGCCGAAATTTATTATAGAAAGTGATGCAACAATTGTAGCGCCACTAATGTTTGCTTGGATATTAAAACAATAATTTAATTTCAAAATATAAGGGTGTAAAATTAACCCTAAGTGAGTCAGCGATTTCGTAAAAAATCGCTGATTTATTTGGTTCTAGCACATAAAAACGCATTTGTTTAGAATGATTATAAATTGTATTTCACTGTCATTAATATGTCATTGGTATCTTAATAAAGCTTACTTTTGTCCAATTATTTCTGAGAGGTAAATCATCATTCATCACTTAGATTAACAATTATATTTCAAAATAAAGCATAAAATACTCATTATGAGGAATATCTCATTCGGACTTAAAAAACTTAGAAAAGCAACATTAGTAGTAGCTGCACTATCTTTTTTAACTGTAAATGTATCGAAAGCGCAAGATGTTGTAGAGGGAAGAACTTTATTTAAGTCGAAGTGTGCTTCTTGTCACGCCTTAGATCACGATGGTACTGGCCCGGCTCTAAAACCTAAGATGAACGAGCTGGAAGAGTCTTTCTTGATTCCTTGGATTAGAAACAATGTTGAATTAAGAGCTTCGGGTAACAAGCAGGCTATTGAGGCGGCTAAGTTTTCTCCTTCAGAGATGACCGCTTTCCCTACTTTAACTGATGATCAGATTAAAAGCATCATTGCTTACGCTAAAGTAGGCGATCCACCAAAAGAAGTGGTGTCGGGTGGTCCTGTTGTTGATGAAGGTGTTTCTGGTCTTTCAATTGCCGGTGTAATTGCTATCATTGTGCTATCTATCGTTGTTTTGGTAGTATTGGGCAGGGCAGTTAAAATGCTTGAGCGTTTAATCTTAGAAAAGCAAGGTATTGCAGTAGAGGAAGAAAGCGTTTCTTTGGTAACAGGTGTTAAAGGTCTGTTCAAAAACAAGAAGTTTGTATTCTTTACTGTGTTGTGTTTAGTGATTGTTTTAGGTTCATTCGGTTGGATGGGTATGTGGGAAACTGGTGTTCACACAGGTTATCAACCAACACAGCCAATCAAATTCTCTCACGAATTACACGCTGGGATCAATCAAATCGATTGTCAGTACTGTCACACTGGTGCATTCAAATCTAAAAACTCAACTATTCCTTCGCTAAATGTTTGTATGAACTGTCATAAAAATGTACAGGCAAGAACAGATGATGGTTTGATTTCTCCAGAAATTCAAAAAATCTATAACGCTTTGGGTTACAATCCAGATACGCAGACTTACGACAAAACTAAAGAGAAACCAATTGAGTGGGTGCGTGTACACAACTTGCCAGATTTCGCTTACTTTAACCACTCTCAACACGTAGTAGTTGGTGAAGAAGCTATCCGTAAAGAAGCAGGTTTAAGTCCAAACGATCCGGTTTGTTTCGCTTGTCACGGTCCAGTTAATACCATGGAAGAAGTTTATCAATATTCTCCGTTAACCATGAAATGGTGTATCAACTGTCACAAAGATGCGGATATCTCTAACAAGAAAAGCGATGCTTTTTATGCTAACGTAATTGCTGCTCACGAGAAAATCAAAAAAGGTGAGAAAATTACACCAGCATTGTTGGGTGGTTTAGAGTGTGGTAAGTGCCACTATTAATTAATAGAGTTTTTTAAGAACGTTCGATAAACAGTAATATAGCTTAAATGGAAAGCAACAAAAAATACTGGAAAGGTTTGGAGGAGTTGAATAAAACTCCCGAGTTTGTTGAAAACAACAAAAGCGAATTTGCCGAGCCGCTTCCAATAGAAGATGTTTTAAGTGAAGCAGGACTAAGTACAGTTACCCCACGCCGTGACTTTTTAAAGGCATTAGGTTTTGGTTTAGGTGCTGTAACTTTAGCTGCGTGTCAAAAAGCACCGGTACACAAATCAATCCCTTACTTAGTTAGACCAGAAGAGGTAACTCCAGGTATCCCTAACTATTATGTTTCTAGTTTCAAAGGAAACAGTGTAATGGTAAAAACTGTAGTAGGTCGTCCAATTAAAATCGAGGTAAATCCTAACGCTGGTTTATTTAGCAGAGGTACTGATGCACAAGCACAAGCTTCGGTTTTAGATTTGTACGATGTTTCTAAACTAAAAAACCCTTTGTTAAAGAAGGATGAAACTACTTGGGCTGATTTAGATAAATTCGTTAAAGGTGAGCTAAACAAGGTACAAGCTTCAGGTAAACAAATCCGTGTGGTGGCTAGCTCTTTAAACAGCCCATCGGCTAAGGCAGTAGTTACTGAGTTTACAGCAAAATATCCTACTACTAAATTGGTTCAATACGATCCAATTTCTTACACTGGTATCATCAAAGCTAACGAGAATAGCTTTGGTAAAGCGGTGTTGCCAAAATACAACTTCGATAAAGCAGATTTAATTGTAAGCTTTGCAGCCGATTTCTTAGGAACTTGGATTAGCGGCGAAGAATTTACTGCTCAATATACTTCTAACAGAGATTACAAATCGTTAGAGAAAAAGAAAATGTCTCGTCACTTCCAGTTTGAAGCTGGTATGAGTTTAACAGGTACTAACGCTGATACTCGTATTGCTTTGAAATTATCTGAAGAAGGGCCTGCATTAATCGCTTTATACAATGCAATTACTGGCACTAGTTTGCCAGGTGCTGGTTTGCCAGATAACGCAACTGCAGATAAAGCATTAAAACTAGTAGCTAAAGAATTATTACAGAATAAAGGTAAGGCAGTTGTAGTAGCTGGTTCTAACGATGTTTCTGTTCAAACTTTAGTAAATGCAATTAATGTGGCTATTGGTAGCTACGGTACTACTATCGATTTAGATAACCCTTGTAAACGTTACGAAGGTAATGATGCGGAATTTGCATTGCTAGTAGACGAAATGAACAAGGGTGAAGTTGGTGCGGTATTCTTCTTGAATTCAAACCCAGCTTACGATGCCATTAACGCAAAAGCCTTTACTGAAGGTTTAGCAAAGGTTGCTTTAAAAGTTTCTTTCTCTGATAGAGAAGATGAAACTGCAGACCTTTCTGATGTAGTAGCAATTACGCCAAACTATTTAGAGGCTTGGGGAGATGCCAATACTTACGAAGGTTTCTACTCAATCGTTCAACCTACGATCAATCCGGTTTTCAACTCTCGTCAAGCTGAGCAAAGCTTATTAACTTGGGCTGATGCACCTGTACAAGATTACTATCAATACGTTCGTAACTACTGGGAGAAAAATATTTTACCAGCAGCAGGTAAAACTTGGAATGATGTATTACAAACAGGCGTTGTAGCTTCTGCTCCTAAAGCAGCAGGTAGTTATGGTTTCTCTTTATCTCTAGATGCTGTTGCAGCGGCTATTATTGCGAGCAGTAAAGCGTTGAAAAAAGATATCGAGCTTCAAATTTTTGAAAGTATCCCAATGCGTGATGGTAAACAAGCGAACAATGCATTTTTGCAAGAGTTTCCTTGTCCGGTAACTAAAGTAACTTGGGATAACTATATCGCATTAAATCCTCGTCAGGCTGAGAAATTAGGCTATAAAGAATTTGATGTAGTAAGCATCAAAGCCGAAAATGGCTATACGGTAGATTTACCAGTATTGTTCCAACCAGGACAAGCAATGGGTACTGCTTCTGTGGCTTTGGGTTACGGACGTACTAAAGCTGGTAAAGCTGGTAACAACGTAGGTAAAAATGCGTTCCCTTTTGTAACTTATACCAATGGTACTTTAAAATATGCAACTACTGCAACTTTAACAGGTACTGGCCGTTGGGAAGAATTAGCTCAAACACAAACTCACTATTCTTTCGAGGGTAGAAATATTGTACGTGAAGCTAGCTTCAAGGATTTCTTAAAAGATCCAGCAGCTGGTTCAGGTAATCACCACAAACACAAAGTTTACGATTTGTGGACTACAGATAAGCACGAAATGTTGGGTAACAACTGGGTAATGGCAATCGATTTGAATGCTTGTACTGGGTGTGGTTCATGTATCGTTGCTTGTAACGTAGAAAATAACATTCCTGTTGTAGGTAAAGATGAGGTTCGCCGTCGTCGTGAAATGCACTGGTTACGTATCGATCGTTATTATAGCTTTAACGATGAGCAACATGGTGCAGTAACTGAAGAGAAAGAAATCGCTCACTTAGACAACCTAGAGAACGTTTCTGTAGTGCACCAACCGATGTTGTGTCAACATTGCGATCACGCACCTTGTGAGACGGTATGTCCGGTATTGGCAACGGTACACTCATCAGACGGTTTAAACCACATGGCTTATAACCGTTGCGTAGGTACACGTTACTGTGCAAACAACTGTCCATACAAAGTTCGTCGTTTCAACTGGTTCAACTACTGGAATGATTCACGTTTTGATAACTACTTGAACAACGAGTTTACACAATTAGTATTGAACCCAGATGTTACTACACGTTCACGTGGTGTAATGGAGAAATGTTCGATGTGTATCCAACGTATCCAAGCTGGTAAGTTAACTGCCAAAATTGAGAAACGTGCATTGAAAGATGGCGATATCAAAATGGCTTGTCAACAAGCTTGTTCTGCAAACGCAATTATCTTCGGAGATAAGAACGACCCTAATTCGGAAGTTTCTAAAGCCCTACGTAGCGAGCGTACTTACTACGTGCTAGAAGAGATCAACGTTGAGCCAGGAATTGGTTACATGACTAAGATTAGAAATATAGATTCAACAACAAAAGAAGTACACGCTTAGGCTTTACTTACAGCAATATAAATTATGTCAGGACATAGCGAATCAATTTTAAGAGAACCATTAATTACCGGCAAGGATATTACGTATGCGCAAATTACGGAAGAAATCCTATCGCCGGTAGAAAACAAACCTAACAGGGCTTGGTGGATCGGATTTATCCTTGCACTATGTGGCGCTACCCTATGGATCGTTTCTGTAGGTTATACCTTCTGGTTTGGTATTGGTGCTTGGGGATTAAATAAAACAGTAGGTTGGGCTTGGGATATCACCGGTTTCGTATGGTGGGTAGGTATTGGTCACGCTGGAACACTAATTTCAGCCGTATTATTACTCTTCCGTCAAAACTGGCGTAACTCCATCAACCGTTCGGCAGAGGCGATGACAATTTTCGCCGTTATTTGTGCCGCTACATACGTTGTATCACACATGGGCCGTCCATGGTTAGCTTATTGGGTATTACCTTTACCAAATCAATTTGGTTCACTTTGGGTAAACTTTAACTCTCCATTGGTATGGGATATGTTTGCGATCTCAACTTATTTCTCTGTATCATTATTATTTTGGTACACAGGTTTATTGCCAGATATCGCAACCATTAGAGATAGAGCAACAGGCGTTCGTAAAAAGATCTATACTATCTTCTCTTTCGGATGGAGCGGTAGCGTAAAAACTTGGCAACGTTTTGAAGCGGTATCGTTAATCTTAGCAGGTATTTCTACACCACTAGTACTTTCGGTACACACCATTGTATCAATGGACTTTGCAACTTCGGTAATTCCAGGATGGCACACTACCATTTTCCCTCCTTACTTCGTAGCAGGTGCGATCTTCTCAGGTTTCGCGATGGTATTAACCTTGATGTTGGTGGTACGTAAAGTATTAGGTCTAGAGAACTACATCACCATGTTCCACATCGAATCGATGAACAAGATTATCATCTTAACAGGTTCTATTGTAGGTGTGGCTTATTTAACTGAGTTCTTTATCGCTTGGTATTCTGGTTCACAATATGAGCAATATGCCTTCATTAACCGTGCAACTGGGCCATACTGGTGGGCTTACTGGATGATGATGACTTGTAACGTAATCTCTCCACAGTTGTTGTGGTTCAAAAAGGTACGTTTAAGTATCCCAGCTACTTGGATCTTATCTATCGTAGTAAACATCGGTATGTGGTTCGAGCGTTTCGTAATTATCGTAACTTCATTGCACCGTGATTATATTCCATCAAGTTGGACGATGTTCTATCCATCTTGGGTAGATGTGGGCGTGTTTGTTGGCTCAATAGGTGTATTCTTTACTTTATTCCTATTGTTCTTAAGGGTATTGCCTTCTATCGCCATTGCGGAGGTTAAAATGATATTGAAAACTGCTAGTGAGCAGTCTAAAATGAAATTGATCAAAGAAGGTCATTTAGATAAAGAACACGTAGCAGAATACGTAGAGTCTTTAGAGAAATTTGATAGTGTTAAACAAGAAGATTACGCAAAAATATAACAATGAGTAATATCAAATATATTTTAGGCAGTTTTGGAGATCCTGATGAGATGCTACATGGCATCGAGAAATTGCAGGAAAATAACATCGCTATTTATGATGTGTATACCCCAATGCCTATTCACGGTATCGAAGCGAAATTAGGCGTTAAAAGATCTAGGTTAGATATCGCTGCTTTCTTTTTCGGAATTACAGGTACAATAACCATGCTTACAGGTGTTTATTTAGCAACAGCGGTAGATTGGCCAGTTAATATTGGTGGAAAAACACACTTTGCTTTGCCAGATTTTATTCCAATTACTTTTGAGTTAACTATTCTATTCTGTGCATTTGGTTTAGTAGGTTCTTATTATGCTTCTACCCACTTGTTTCCAGGAAGAGCGCCAAGAGTAATGGATTTACGTGCAACTGATGATCGTTTCATCATTGCCATTGATGCCAAGCAAAATACTGAACACGATAAAATTGACGAACTTTTAAAAGGAGCGGGCGCTTTAGAAGTTAAACATAATGAAAGGAAGTATCTTAGCTATGAATAAGAATAGAATTGTTTTAGGCGCATTTAGCTTACTGGCTTCTGTAGCGATGCTTTCGGCTTGTAACAATAATAAAAGTACAGGTTTAGAGTACGCTAGAAATATGTACGATCCGATTGCTTACAATCAAGATCAGCCAAATAAGAATTTTGCTAATGGAGCTACGGCACAAACGCCTCCTCCAAATACAAATCCTGTTAATTATATCAGGTACGAATATCCTAACACTAAAGAAGGATATGAAGCATCTGTAGCACTGGTAAACCCATTAGCATTAACAGAGAAAAACCTAACTGAAGGAAAACATTTTTATACTGTTTTCTGTTCGCCTTGCCATGGTGAAAAAGGGGATGGCCAAGGCCATATCGTTAAGTTAGATAAAGGTATTTCTGGTGTGCCAGCTTATCACGGTGCTGATGCAAACTCTTCTCGTGGAGGTTTAATGAAAGATATGCCGGCCGGAAAAATTTATCATACCATTATGTATGGTTTAAATGCAATGGGATCTCATGCTTCACAACTTAGTCCAGAAGAAAGATGGAAAGTGGTGATGTATGTTCAACAATTACAAAAAATACAATAAGAAAAGCAGATATAAATGGGAACTCATCATTATAATTTAAGTGAACAATTTGAGTTTACTGGAAAAGCAAAAACCCTGAGTATTGTTGGTATCGTAATTGGTATTTTGACAATTGCTTACGGCTTGTTTTTTAATCACGAACATGCACATGCAATGCACGAGCGTACTTATGCCAATCTATTATTGATGGGTTATTATTTCGCTTGCGTATGTATGTCTGCTACCTTCTTTTTGGCTGTGCAGTTTGTTGCGCAAGCAGGATGGTCAGCATCTATATTGCGTGTACCACAGGCAATGGCAAAGAACTTACCTTTAGCGGCAATCATCTTAATTGCGATTATCACTGCTGGTTTATTTACGCACAACCTTTATCATCACTGGGCTGATCCAGCTTTGCTAGATAAAAACAGCGATAGCTACGATAAGTTAATCGATGGTAAGTCAGCATTCTTGAATATTCCGTTCTTCTTAACAAGACAATTCTTGTTCTTAGGATCATATTCAATTTTCTCCTATTTTGTAACCAAATGGTCTTACAACGAAGATTTATCAGGAGGTTTAGAATCTTACCGCAAGAGTTTCAAATACTCATGTGTATTCTTGGTAATCTACGGATTTACTACACCAGTTTTCGCTTTTGATACGATTATGTCATTAGAAGCTCACTGGTTCTCTACCATGTTTGGTTGGTATAACTTCGCTTCTATGTGGGTAAGTACTTTAGCAATTATTGCTATCGTAATCATTCTATTGAAAAAAGCAGGTTACATGAGTTGGGTTAACAACAGTCACCTCCACAACTTAGGCCAGTTTATTTTTGGTTTCTCTATCTTCTGGACTTATGTATGGTTTGCTCAATTTTTATTGATCTACTACGCCAACATGTCTGAAGAAACGGTATACTTCTACAAGCGTTTTAACAGTTATGAGTTTTGGTTCTACCTGAACTTGGTACTTAACTTCTTATCTCCACTATTATTGTTAATGGATCGCGATAACAAAAGAAGTATCAACATCTTGTTGACTGTATCTATCATTGTAGTATGTGGTCACTGGGTAGATTATTACCAAATGATTATGCCGGGAGTGTTTGAGTTTGGGCCTAAAGATGGTAGCGGTTTCGGAATTTTAGAAATTGGTATTGCAGCAGGTTTCGTAGGTTTGTTTACTTATACTACGTTAAGTGCACTAAGTAAGAAACCTTTGGTGGCCAAAAACCATCCGTTTTTGCAAGAGAGTTTACACCATCAATTATAATCGGTTACGATTACAATAAACATTAATATAAAACAGTACATCGTACTACTTTTAAAGAAAATGAGTTTAAGAAGATTAATAGTTAATAAAACAATGGCAGCACTAGCGGTATTATTTACCGTGTTCTACAGTGCAAACGCCTTTGCTCAAGAAACAGCTGCAGCCGCTACGGCTAAACCTGTTGATATGGGGCCAATACATAAGACCGCTACTTTTTATGTATTATTGTTCTTGCTTTTATGTTTATTTATTGCAATTATAGGTAAGGCGTTAAAAGTATATGAACTAACTCGCGAAACACAGGGTAAGTCTGAAGGCATCAACTGGAATACCATTAATGCAGTATTATTTGCCCTATTCTTAGTAGTAGGTTTATATGGTGTTTACTGGGAATATACAGTACATGGTAGCATGATTTTGCCAGAAGCGGCATCAGAGCATGGTGTTAGGATTGACGAGATGTTTAATCTTACATTGATCATCACTACTATCGTATTTATTCTTACTCATATTGTACTTTTTGTATTTGCTTATATCTACAGAAGTTCTAACAAGAGAAAAGCTTATTACTACCCTCACAATAATACTATTGAGAAAATCTGGACTATCGTTCCTGCTTTAGTGTTGACATTATTAGTATTAAAAGGTTTCTTGACTTGGAGATCTATTTTCTACAAAGCTGAAGACGCTAATAACAGACCTATCAATATTGAAGTAGTATCTTCTCAATTCTTATGGGATATCCGTTATCCTGGTCCAGATGCTATTGTGGGTAAAAGAAACTATAAGTTAACTACTGCCATTAACGGTTTAGGTATCGATTTCAACGACAAAAACAGTTTAGATGATTTAATTGCTGATGAAATTGTATTGCCTGTAAACAAGCCAGTTCGTTTTACATTGGCGAGTAAAGATGTAATCCATAGTTTTTATATGCCACACTTTAGGGTGCAACTAAACACTGTACCGGGTATGGTTTCTTATTTCGAGTTTACCCCTACAATTACAACCGAAGAGATGAGAACTAAAACTAACGACCCTAAATTTAACTATATTTTATTGTGTGCTAAAATTTGTGGAACCAACCACTTTAACATGCAAAAAAATGTAAGAGTAGTTAGCGAAGCAGAATACAAAGAGTGGTTAGCAGCGCAAACCCCTTATTTAACTAACGACTTAAGAAAGGCATTTAATTTACCAATTCCAGTAGAAGCGGCTCCTGCTGCTACAGAAGAAACTCCTGCAGCTGATTCAACAGCAACCGCAGCAGCGGTAAAATTAGATGTGAAAAACCAAATAGCTTTAAAAAAATAATACTGGAAAAACCTTATTATGTCAACAATATCATTACACGATACACACCACGACGATCATGGACATGGCCATCACCATGAAACGTTCTTAACTAAATATGTATTTAGTCAAGACCATAAAATGATTGCCAAGCAGTTTTTGATAACTGGTATCATTATGGCAGTTATTGCAATGCTTTTATCTATTTTATTTAGGATACAGCTTGCATGGCCAGATAAAACGTTTCCTTTATTAGAAACATTTTTAGGTAAATGGGCTGAAGGCGGACGTATTAAACCTGATTTTTTCTTAGCCTTGGTAACCATACACGGTACCATTATGGTATTCTTTGTGTTAACAGCGGGTTTAAGTGGTACGTTTAGTAACCTTTTAATTCCTTTGCAACTTGGTGCTAGGGATATGGCTTCGCCGTTCATGAACATGCTATCTTACTGGTTTTTTCTAGTGGCCTGTGTTATCATGATGAGTTCCTTCTTTGTCCAAACTGGTCCTGCCAGTGGTGGTTGGACTGTCTATCCTCCGCTATCTGCCGTGCCAAAGGCAATGCCTGGCTCTGGTTTAGGTATGACCTTATGGCTAGTGAGTATGGTAATCTTCGTTGCATCGTCTTTAATGGGTAGTTTGAACTATGTAGCTACCATTTTGAACATGCGTACCAAAGGAATGGATCTTTGGAAAATGCCATTAACCATTTGGGCTATTTTCTTAACCGCGGTTTTAGGTATCTTATCTTTCCCGGTATTAGTTTCGGGTGTGGTACTTTTAATCTTCGACCGTAGCTTTGGTACAAGTTTCTACTTATCAGATTTAGTATTTGGTACAGAGATTTTACCTAACGAGGGCGGTTCTCCAATCTTGTGGCAACACTTATTCTGGTTCTTAGGTCACCCAGAGGTATATATCGTAATTATGCCTGCTTTAGGTATTTCTTCTGAGATTATCTCTGTTAACTCAAGAAAACCAATTTTTGGTTACCATGCGATGGTTTACTCGCTAATCGGTATTACCGTATTGTCTTTCATCGTATGGGGTCACCACATGTTTGTTACGGGTATGAACCCGCTATTAGGTGGTGTATTTATGATTACCACATTGATTATCGCGGTACCATCGGCAGTAAAAACATTCAACTACTTAGCTACACTTTGGAGAGGTAATATCAGGTTTACACCGGCAATGTTATTTGCCGTTGGTTTAGTATCATTCTTTATTTCTGGTGGTTTAACTGGTATTTTCTTAGGTAATGCCTCTTTAGATATTAACTTACACGATACTTACTTTGTAGTGGCTCACTTCCACTTGGTAATGGGTTCTGCTGCTATTTTTGGTATGCTGGCTGGTGTTTACCACTGGTTCCCTAAAATGTTTGGTAGAATGATGAACCCTAAGTTAGCTTATTTACACTTCTGGGTAACTTTCATCTGTGCTTACTTGGTATTTTTCCCTCTACACTTCTTAGGTTTAGATGGTGTGCCTCGTCGTTACTATGCATTTACTGAGTTTGAGTTTATGAACAAATGGCTCACTGTAAATACATTTGTAACTTGGTCTGCTATAGTTGCAGCTCTTGCTCAAGTCGCATTTTTGTTCAACTTCTTCTATTCTATCTTTAGAGGTAAAAAAGCAACACAAAATCCTTGGGAAGCAAATACGTTAGAGTGGACTACTCCAGTTGAGCGTCTACATGGTAACTGGCCAGGAGAAATACCAACAGTTTACCGTTGGCCTTACGATTATAGCAAACCAGGTGCGGCAGAAGATTTCATTCCGCAAACAACTCCTTTCTCTGAAACAATGAGTTCTAACTTACCTCATGATTTTGAAGGTAACGAAGAAGCTGAGCGTATACAAAAGGAATGGGAAGCAACAAATAAGCCAGTACAGCAATAGGTACTGACATAGGCTTTGTCCAAAATATGTAATAAGGTACCTGAAATTGTTTCAACACTTACAGGTACCTTATTTTTATAAATCTATCATACATCCATGATTGCTAAATCTGAAAATAGATTTATTAGAATAAATTTAATAACCATTATTGCTACTTTGGTGGTGATTTTGGCTGGAGGTATTGTTCGTAGCACAGGTTCGGGAATGGGTTGCCCAGACTGGCCTAAATGTTTCGATCAATATATTCCACCTACTTCCGCTAGTCAACTTCCTGCAGATTATGAAACAAAGTACATAGAGGGCAGGAAAAAGAAGAACGAGAAGTTCGCCAAATACTTGGAAAGTATGGGTAAGCACCAGTTGGCTGATAGCTTGAGAAAAGACAAGTCGATTTTAGTGCATGAAGAGTTTAATGCCGCAAAAACCTGGACAGAATATGTAAATAGACTTGCTGGGGCGTTGCTAGGGATATTTTTACTTTTAACTGCGATTTATTCTTTCGCTTACAAGAAAACGGCGAAGAGAATTGTTGTGTTGAGCTGGTTAAATATTATCGTAGTTGGTTACCAAGCTTGGTTAGGTTCTATTGTGGTATCTACCAATTTAACGCAATGGGTAGTTACCGTACACATGCTTTTAGCACTGGTGATTTTAGGAATTGCAATATATACCTATAATTACGCAAAGCAATTACATAAAGAGCCTTCGGTAATTATGTATCGTATTGCATGGTTAAAAGGTTTTCTATTGTTTACCATCATCATTTCTATTCTACAAATTATTTTAGGAACAGAAGTGCGGGAAGCGGTAGATAGTATTGCCAAATCATTACAATACAATGGACGTAATACTTGGGTTTCTAAAATAGGAAGCGTGTTTTCTTACCATAGAGATTTAGCTGTTTTGGTGGGCATTAGTAATTTTATTGTTTATAAAATGGTAATTGATAGGTTTAGCGGCAAGGCTTGGCCATTAATTACTGCAAATTATTTGATGGTAGTACTTCTGGTACAAATTGCCTCTGGCTTTTTGTTGTCCTATTTGGGATTGCCACCTTATGCACAAGCGATACATATTTTGTTCTCTACAATGATGTTTAGCCTGCAATATTATTTATACCTGTTAGTTTATAGAACCAAAACCTATAAAACAACATAAAGATTAAAAATTGAAACAGTTTTTTTCTGATTTCTCGAAACTTATCAAATTCCGCTTAACTTTTACGGTGGTTTTTTCGGCATCTATTGCATTTCTAATAGGGTCGAAAATTCAAATAGATCGGGCTATTATCGAAGAGATTAATTGGATGAACTGGTTAATTCTAATTGTTGGAGGTTTTTTAGTTACAGGTGCAGCAAATTGTTTTAACGAAATTATCGAAGTTGATTTAGATAAGTTGATGACAAGGACCAAAGACAGACCTATGCCAGCTGGTAGAATGACTACCGGACAAGGTTTAGTTTCGGGCTTGGTAATGGGCATAGCAGGCACTTGGCTATTGGGTAAACTGAATTTAGAGACCGGCTTAATTTCTGTTTTCTCCATTCTACTTTACGCATTTGCTTACACGCCTTTAAAAAGGAAATCGCCTATAGCGGTTTTTGTAGGCGCTTTACCTGGTGCTTTTCCTCCACTAATTGGTTATATCGCGGCTATTGGTCACTCGCCAGTGGGTTACGTACCAATGGATTATTTAATTGCAATTATTCTATTTGCTATACAATTCGTATGGCAATTTCCTCACTTTTGGTCAATTGCTTGGGTGTTGGATGAAGATTATAGTAAAGCGGGATTTAGGTTATTACCAACAAAGAAAAAGGATAAAACTAGTGCTGTTTTCACGTTCGTAGGTACATTAGTATTAATTCCAGTAAGTTTATTGCCTACTTTCTATGGATTTGGTGGTTACTATGTGGCTGCAGCTTCGGTGGTGTTGGGTTTGCTATTCAGTTGGTATGCTTATCAATTGGTGGTAAAAATGGATACAGCAAGTGCTAAAAAGGTGATGTTTTGCTCCTTTTTTTACATCCCTTTGGTACAGTTAATTTTATTGTTTGATTTAGTAGTATAAAGATGGTGAGTACAATACAACAACAAGAAGAAATTTCGGTAGGCCTTAAATCTAAAAAGTTTGTGGTTTGGCTTTTTGTGGTTTCATCTACCATTATGTTTGGCGGCTGGACCAGTTATTACCTGGTATTTATGGCCTCTAAAGGTAAGGGACACGGCCTGGTATTGCCAGAGGTTTTTAATTATAGCACAGGAGTATTACTGCTAAGTAGTGTATGTCTTTTTTTAGCCGCTAGAGCTTTAAAAGGTGGAAATAGAAGCAGGCAACGACTATTTTTATGGTGTACTTTTGCACTAGGGATTGTTTTTGGCGTATTGCAGTTTCAAGGTTGGTCTAGTCTTTATCAAACTGGAGCGGTATTGGTAAATAACAATGCAGCCATCTCAATGGTTTATGTTGTTTCTGGGTTCCACTTATTGCATATTGTTGCTGGTTTAGCATTTGTAATGAGCAGTTTAGCTGGAAGCTACAAAAATGTATCGCAGGAAGTTGCGGAGTATCGTCAAGATATTACTTCAATATTTTGGCATTTTATAGATATCTTATGGATTTATCTATATGTTTTTTTACTTTTGAACAGTTAATTTTTTAACAAACTATTATACTAATTATTAAATGGATTCATTATCAAAATTAGACGAAGTTAAAACCACACCTTGGGCTGGTGGTCGTGAGCCATGGTCGATAGAATATGGTAAAATAATGATGTGGTTTTTCCTGGTGTCAGACGCATTTACATTTTCATCATTTTTGATTTATTATGGTGCTCAAAAATTTGCTCAACCCACATGGATTGATGCTGATAAAATATTCCAATCTATCCCAGGTATAGCAGATCACGGACAACCTTTGGTTTTCGTAGGTATCATGACCTTTATTTTGATCATGTCATCGGTTACTATGGTATTGGCAGTAGAGGCTGGACATCGTAATTCAAAAAAAGAAGTTGTAAAATGGATGATTTGGACCATCTTAGGTGGTATGGCTTTCGTCGGCTGTCAAGCATTAGAGTGGACCCACTTACACCATGTAGGCTTCTGGTTTGGTCAAAATCCTGCAACAGGTTTAACTGATCCTGCCGCTATATCAGCAGCATTACAGCCATATTTTACTAATGATATTTCTTATACAGCTGCGTTACAGTTCTCCAACCTATTCTTTACCATAACTGGTTTCCACGGTTTCCACGTAACGGTAGGTATTATTTTAAACATTATCATTTTATGTATGGTGTTGAATAATACTTTCGAGAAAAGAGGCTCATATTTAATGATTGAAAAAGTTGGTTTATACTGGCACTTTGTAGATTTAGTGTGGGTATTTGTATTTACCTTCTTCTACTTAATCTAATTACTGATAAAATTTATTTAAGATAATGGCACATCACGAACATACATTAGATTCTCATGACGCTAACGCACACGGCGAGGGCATGGGAGTTAAACAAATCTGGCAGGTATTCGGTATACTATTGGCTATTACAGCGGTAGAGTTCTTAGTAGCTCTAGGCTTTGTACACCATTTACATTGGGTAGAGAAAGGACCAGCATTGTACGCATTTTACGTAGTACTTACACTAATTAAAGCATATTACATTGTAGCGTTTTTCATGCACTTAAAATTTGAGAAGAAAAGCTTTATTATTTGCTGCTCAATTGTATTCATCTTTATCATTTATTTTATTGTACTGATGCTAATTGAGGGAGGTTACCTATTGAATCATCTACAGGAACATCCAGTTTATAAAAATAGCGGCACTTCTCATCATTAATAATTATGATGAACGCAAGTTCTAGCAAAAAGAAGATTTCAACCATATTAATCCTGGCAGCCATATTAGTGATGCCAGGATTTTTATATTATTTACTTCAGGATCAAGGGAAAAATAGGTATAGACCTTTGGCTATCTTTGGACCAAAAAAAGTTGCTTCTACTTTCCATTCGGTTAGGGGCAAGCAAATACCCGATACGATTTACCATGCTGTAGGCAATTTCTCTTTAACGAATCAAAATGGCGATACCGTTACATTAGATAGTTGGAAGGGAAAGGTAATGGTCTTGAATCTATTGTATAGTCATGTTCAAACTGATGGATCAAGAGCTATTTTTACCGAATTCAAAAAGTTTAACAAAACTTACCAAAATAATAAGTTGGTTCATTTTGCGAGTATTAGCGTAGACCCGTATGGTCACAATGAGGCATTGAAAGAAACGGCTAAGCTATTGGGTGCAAAACCTAACAAATGGGATTTGTTGAGCGGAGATAGCACAGCTGTTTATGCCATGGTTAGGAAAGATTTGTTGCTGGATGTGATTGAAATTAGAACACCGGTTGAAAAAGTAATATACAGCCATAAAATAGTATTGTTAGATAGCCAACATAGAATAAGAGGCTTTTACGATGCTAGTAACCACGAAGCGCTTTCTAAGTTAGACGATGAAATTAAAGTGCTAATTGCCGAAGAGCTGAGAAATATGAAAGACGGCAGGTAGCAAAGTCAGAAGTCAGAAGAAATTTTTGGGTATCAAGTTAACGATTAAAAATGAACGAGGTAAAAAATTCAATAGAACAAAAATACAATAAATGGATTTGGGTACTATCAATAGCTATTCCGCTAGTCGTAGCGATTTTGTTTGGGGTTAACCTCAGAAAATTAGGTTACGATGTTCAGCCCTTAAGCTTTTTGCCTCCCATCTATGCCACCATAAATGGTTTAACAGCTGTTGTTTTGGTAGTAGCGGTTTGGGCTATCAAAAACGGTAAACGCAATCTACACGAAAATCTAATGAAGTTTGCCATTCTGCTATCTGTGTTATTTTTGGGAATGTATGTTGCTTACCACATGACTTCCGATTCTACCAAATTTGGAGGAGAAGGTGCCATCAAATATATTTATTATTTCATCTTAATTACACATATCTTACTATCTGTCATCATTATTCCGTTTGTACTGATTACCTATGTAAAGGCACTCTCACAACGTTTCGATAGGCACAAGAAAATTGCTAAAATTACTTTTCCCATGTGGTTGTATGTTGCCATAACTGGGGTTGTTGTTTATGTAATGATTTCGCCATATTACGTGCATTAGCATTTTTAAAACTAGCGCTCTAGAACTTACGCATACATTTTTGTAAAATTTCTGTAGTATAGTTGCTATAATTCTTATCTTAGAATATAACAACGCAAAAGAAACACTAAAAGGTGCAGGGAAAAGAGACAGTAGAAAATATTAAGCAAATGCTGGATAAAGGTCATACTGTGGCCTTTACTAATTTCTACGCTCAATTTTTTAAAAAGCTGCTCATCGAAAGCAATAAATACGTTAAGGATAATCAGGCAGCAGAAGAGATCGTTCAAGATGTGTTTGTGAAACTGTGGGAACGATCAGAAGATCTTGATCAAATCCCAATCGATCAAATCCTATCTGTATCGATCTGTGATAAATCTTTCCATTAATCACGTTAACAGACAGAAAAACTTAGAGCATCATCATCAAAAGATTGTTAAAGAGTTTACCGACACCGAGGCGGAAGAATTGGATGAAAGAAATGAATTGATAGTGCTCTTATATGGTGAAATTGATAAACTGCCACCCAAATGTCGCGAAATCTTTAAGTTAAATAGATTTGAGAGGATGAAATACAGAGAAATTGCACTCAAGCTCGATATTTCTGAACGTACCGTAGAGAATCACATTGCAAATGCTCTGAAAATACTTAGGGAGGCTATGTTGAGCGATAAAAAGGGAAATTCAAGGTCTTCCGATTTGAATATTTTAAGGCTTTTATTTCTTTTTTAAAAAAAAAACTAAAAATAACTAGGGGTTTTTTAAACCATGTTTGTCTTAGGGATATAACTAAACAAACGAGATGACAGACCAACCAGAGATACTGGAACTGATTGCTAGATATTTGAACAATCCTGATGATGAAGATTTCAAATCGCAGGTAGATTATTTTAGAGGACAATCGGTAGAAAACGAGGCTTTCTTTAAGGAGATAGAGAAGGTTTGGCATTTGTCTGTAAAATCTGCTTTGTTTGAAGCACTAGATCATGATAAAGTGGTGTCAAAGTTTCAAAAACGTATATCGGCCACATCTAAAGATATATCAAATAAGAAAGCTAAAAGTGTATTTGGCCAAATTTTCAGATGGTCTGCAGCTGCCGCGATCTTTATAGTGATTGGTTCTTTCGCATTTTTGTATAAAATAGGCGTTATAGGAGAGAAAAAGGAGATACAGTATCTATCAGATGCTTTGCCTGGTAGTAACAAGGCAGTATTGGTGTTGGCTGACGGCCGTAAAATATCTTTAACTGATATCAACAATGGCGCTATTGCAAAAGAGGCCGGGTTGTCTATTACAAAAACTTCCGATGGGCAACTGATTTATACCGTGGCGAAGGAAGCCGCAGGTTCCGAAAGTTCGCTGCTTGGTGCGTTCAATACCATAGAAACCCCTAAAGGTGGTATGTGGCAAGTGAAATTGCCCGATGGCTCTTCGGTATGGTTAAATGCAGCTTCGTCATTAACTTATCCCATAGCCTTTTCTAATGGAAAAAAGCGAATAGTTGAACTTAAGGGAGAAGCATATTTTGAGGTTGCAAAAGATAAACTACACCCTTTCGTAGTAAAAACTGCTAGACAGGAGGTCGAAGTTTTAGGCACCAGTTTTAATATCAATTCTTATTTAGATGAGCCAACTGTTAAAACAACATTGCTGGAGGGAAATGTCCGTGTTGCTGCTGACGGTTTGCCGGCCAAAGTTTTGGTTCCAGATGAACAAGCTGTATTGTCTAATAATGAAATCTCCATACTTAAGGTTGATGCTGCCGAATCCATTGATTGGAAAAATGGATATTTTATGTTTAATAACGAAAAACAAGAAAGCATTCTGAAAAAAATTGCTAGATGGTACAATGTTAAAATAGAATATGCAAACCCTAGTGCTAAAGAGGTAACTTATTACGGCAGTATTAGCAGATTCGAGAAAGTATCTCAAGTTTTGCGAAAGTTTGAACAAACTGGAGAAGTAAAATTTGAAATAGATAAAGATAAGATTACAGTTTACTAAAGAAAATAAAAAAACTAAAAGTCTAACCAACTTTTAGCAGAAAGAAAATAAATCATCAACTAACCCCAAACCTAACTAACATGAAGAAATTTAGACAAAGCACTCCGTAAAGACCATCAAAAAACAGAAAAGGAGTGCTCGTAACACCCCTTTCCATTTATCTGTTTTAACTCGGCCCAATATATTGGGAAATCGATTGTAAATCAATTTTATCTTGAATCATCGCGAAATACTTAAAGTATTTAGTCAAATAAGTATTTCGCAAAAAACAGACTATCAAATGTATAGAAATTATACCAAAATTCTATGTAATCGCCCTCGTTACGTACCAAAATTATTAATTATGATGAAGTTAGTAACAATGATGTTGCTTGTCTCTTTCGTACAAGTCAGCGCTGCTTCGTTTGGTCAATCAATCACCGTAAAAGAAAAACGGGTTACCTTAGAAAAGATCATTAAGGAACTTAAAAAGCAAGCAGGGTATGACGTGTTGTTGTCTACCAGTAAGATAAAAAGTAATACGCTCGTAAATGCTGGATTTAATAATGCTCCAGTAGAAAGTGTAATGGAAAGGATATTATCGGGAAAAGACCTAACATATACCATCGAAGACAAAACCATTCTTATTAAACCTAAAGAGCGTTCATTTATTGATAAAGTAGCGGATTATTTTGCTGCAATAAAGGTAACTGGAGTGGTTAAGGGCAAGGCAGATGGTTTACCTATGCCCGGGGTTAGCGTTACCATTAAGGGTACCAATAATACGGTAATTACCAATGACAAAGGGGAGTATCAAATTACAGCACCTGAAGATGCAGTATTGCAATTTAGATATATTGGTCATAAAACCATTGAAATTGCGATTAACGGAAAAACAAGAATAGATGTTTCTATAGAGGAAGATGCGGCTCAACTACAAGAGGTAAATATCGTTTCTACGGGTTATCAAAATTTGGACAGAAAATTGTTTACTGGCTCTACTACAAAAATTAGCGCTAAAGACTCAGAAAGAAGTGGAGTTCCAGACATTTCTAGAATGTTAGAAGGACAAGCTGCTGGTGTATCTGTACAAAACGTATCTGGTACCTTTGGTGCGGCGCCTAAAATCCGTGTTCGTGGGGCAACTTCACTTTCGGGCGACAATAAACCACTATGGGTTGTAGATGGAATCATTTTGGAAGATGTGGTAAACATTTCTAACGAAGCATTATCAACAGGAGATGCCAGCACGTTAATTGGCTCATCGGTAGCGGGCTTAAATCCAGACGACATTGAATCTTTTACCATTCTTAAAGACGCCGCTGCAACGGCAATGTATGGTGCAAGAGCAATGAATGGTGTAATTGTAGTAACAACTAAAAAAGGTAGAAATACCGAAGGTAAAGCTAATATCAACTACTCGAGTACCTTAACTACATATTTAAAGCCAACTTACGATAGTTTTGACATCATGAATTCTGGCGAGCAGATGTCGGTGTTGTTAGAGATGGAGAATAAAGGTTATTATTCTCATAGTTCGTTGGCCAACTCGTCTAATGGAGGTGTATTTAATAAAATGTACAACCAGATGTACGACTACGATCCGGCTACAGATTCTTTTGCACTTAAAAATAACTTGGAGAGCAGGTTAAATTTTTTAACACGTTACGCAAATGCGAACACAGACTGGTTCGATATTTTGTTTAAAAATTCTTTGCTACAAGAACATTCATTAAGCGTGAGTAGCGGCACTGCAAAAGTGCAAAACTATTTTTCTACCAGTTATACGCACGATAGTGGCCAAACGTTAGGCGATAACGTAAAGCGTTTTACAGCAAACTTAAGAACCAATTTTAAAGTAAATGATAAATTAAGTGCAGAATTGTTAGTAAATGGATCAATTAGAGATCAGCGATCGCCGGGGACATTAACGCGTCAGTCAGATCCGGTGTATGGTAAATATTCCAGAGACTTTGATATCAATCCATACTCTTATGCACTAAACACAAGTCGTGTACTAACGCCATATAATGAAGATGGAAGTTTAGAGTTTTTTACGCGTAGCTATGCGCCGTTTAATATCATGAGTGAGTTAGATAATAATTATCTAACCTTAAACATGCTCGATATAAAAGTGCAAGGTGGTGTGAAGTATAAGATTTTACCAAAGCTAACCTATTCATTTGATGGGGCTTATAGATATGCACGTTCAGAAAGACAACACTATATTCTAGATGATGCTAACATGGCTAATGCTTTTAGGGCAAACCAAAATCCAGGGGTTAATAGCAATAACAATTTGTTATACCCAGATCCAGATTTTCCTAACGATCCGGCAGTAGTCGTTTTGCCAGAAGGCGGTTTCTTCAACACTACCAATAATAACATTCTAAATTATTATTTAAGAAATAACTTGGAGTTCGATTCTAAATTTGGCGAAGATCACAGGTTAAACGTTTTTGCATCTTACGAAATGCGTTATACCGATCGTCAAAATACAGATTTTGATGGTATTGGTTATCAATACAACAACGGTGGTTTGGTTAATCCAAACTATAGATATTTCAAAAAAGCAATTGAAGGTGGTGATCCATACTTCGGTATGGGTTTAGGCTACGATAGATTTTTGGCTATGATGGGTAGAGTAGCATACTCGTACAAAGAAAGGTATAGTGTCAATGCAACCGTAAGAAATGACGGTTCTAATTTAATGGGCAAGTCAAGAGTGGCCCGCTGGTTGCCAACTTGGAACGTGTCAGGTGCATGGGATTTAGATCAAGAGAAGTTCTTCGAGAATGTTAAACCATATTTGTCTGGTGCTAGGTTAAGAGGCACTTACGGCTTAGTAGCTAGTTTAGGTGCTGCGAACAACTCGTCTGCTGTTTTCTTTAATAGGGTAACTTATAGGCCTTACGAAAATGAAAAGGAATCGCAAATTTATACCAGTAGCCTAGAAAACTCTGAATTGACTTGGGAAAAATTATATGAGTTAAATATTGGAACGGATCTTAGCTTTTTTTCTAATAAGGTAAATGTAACTTTTGATTATTACAAAAGAAATATTTTCGATTTAATTGGTGCAATCAGAACGTCAGGCATTGGTGGACAATTCGTTAAGTTTGCCAATTATGGAGAGATGAAAGCACATGGTTATGAGTTGACAGTTGCCGGAAATCCAATTAAAAGTGCGGATGGTTTTAGATGGAGGACTCAGTTTAACTTCGGTGTAAATAAAAACGAGGTAACTAGATTAGATGTTGATCAAAATATTTGGACTTTAGTTAGAGCGGAAGGAGCAGCTAAAGAAGGGTATTCACAAAGAGGTTTGTTTTCTATTCAGTTTGATGGGTTAAACCCACAGTACGGTTATCCAACATTTATTGGAGTAGATGGAACTCGAAACGAAACACAAGTGAGACTCCAAGACACCAATGTTGAGAACCTAACCTATCATGGTCCAACAGATCCAACTTTCACAGGTGGTTTTTGGAACCAATTCTCTTATAAAAATTTCACACTGTCTGCTTTATTTACCTTCTCTATGGGTAATTTCGTAAGGTTGCAACCAACGGTAAGCGCTACTTACGACGATATGACATCTATGTCTAGAGATGTACTAAACAGATGGATTAAACCAGGTGATGAGGCTTTTACAAATATTCCGTCAATTTTAGATAGATACACAGCAGCTTCTCGAGTAGTGCGCCCTAATGGTACAGTGGTAGATGCTCAATACCCTTACAATTCATACAACTATTCTACAGAAAGAGTTGCCAAAGGGGATTTTGTAAGGCTTAAAAACATTAGTTTAGCGTATGCACTACCAACAGCATTAACTTCTCGAGTTGGTTTGTCTAATGCGCAAATCTCTATAGTGGGTAATAATGTTGCACTATTATATTCTGATAAAAAACTAAACGGCGCCGACCCAGAGTTCTTTAATAATGGCGGTGTCGCCATGCCTATTCCAAGACAATATACACTTTCATTAAAAGTTGGATTTTAAATTATTTGAATATGAAATTTTATAATAGATATATCATTGCATTAATGGGAGCATTTTTATTATTAAGCTCTTGTAAAAAATATTTGGATCAAAGTCCAGATATGCGTGCCGAAATAAATACCGTCGATAAAGTTGCTCAGCTACTGGTATCAGCTTATCCAAAATATAATTATTTGGCTATGGCAGAGACCTATTCTGATAATGTAGTAGATAAAGGTGCTGGTGTAGGGCATGTCGCTGAACCATTTCCAACATTATATAAATGGGCCGATGTGGAAGATACTGGGAACAATACACCTACACAATACTGGAATGCTTGTTACGAGGCAATTAACAACGCTAACCAAGCTTTGGACGCCATTGAAAAAAATAATTTTGGGACCGAAGTAAATCCATATAAAGGAGAAGCATTAATAGCAAGGGCTTACGCTCATTTTATGTTAGTTACCTTTTTTGCTAAAGAATACACTATCGGTGCCACCAACGATGCGCCTGGAATACCTTATGTTACAAAACCAGAAACTACTACGTTACCGCAATATAATAGAGGTACTGTAGCTTCTGTATATGAGCAAATTCAGAAAGACTTAGAAGAAGGTTTACCGCTATTGGCTGGTGGAACGTGGAAAGTCCCGAAATACCATTTTACACCTGCTGCGGCAAGTGCATTTGCTTCTCGTTTCTATTTATTTAAAGGCGAATGGGATAAGGTTATCGCAAATGCCAACCTAGTAGTGCCAAACGGTATTTACTTAAACAATCAGCGCCCTTGGAATACTACCCTAGCCAACTATACTTCTGCAGAATTTAGAGCTGAAATTACCAAAGCTGATAAAAACTATAATATTTTGTTGGGCGAAACTTATTCTACTTATCAGAGAAGTAGCGTAGGTGGTACCACTCGTTATGGTTTTGGCACAACCATTTTCTCAAACATTTATAATGGTTTAACCGTAACAGGAGCTAGGTTTGTCAATAAAGGCTTAAGGTGGTCTGATAACAACTATACCACTTATACATTAAATGAGTATTTTCATTATACTAATGTAACTGCAGGCATTGGCTTTCCTTACATTATGCAGCCATTGATTTTAGCCGAAGAAGGTTTAATAAACAGAGCAGAGGCTTATATCCAAAAAGAAGATTATAACTCGGCTATAGCCGACTTGAATACTTTTGCATCGCAACGTATATCAAACTATAATGCAACTACACATGCCGTTACCGTTGCAAAAGCGAAGACATTTTTCAATGTTACCGATGATAAAGAAGCGCTGTTGAAAACAGTATTGCAATTCAAACAAATTGGTTGGATGAGCGAAGGCATGCGTTGGATGGATATTGTTAGACACCACTTGCCAGTTGTACACAATCATTTGGCGGTAGATGGTACCGAAACGTTCGAAACACTTTCGCCAACGGATAACAGAAGAATGTTTCAGATACCGAGAGAGGCCCAAATTGCTGGTGTAGCTTTAAATCCTAGATAATTTTGATTATGAAAAAGATAGCTTATAAATTCACTTTTTTGTTAGCGTTTCTTACTATTGCCGCTTGCAAAAAGAAAGACAATTTAAATGTTGATTTAACCAAATTCAATACAGACACTTATGTGCCTAATACTATTGATACTTGGTTAACCACAAACCTTGAAACACCGTACAACATTTCTACTGTGTATCGTTTCGAAAGAAATTTAGCAGATGTAAATAGGGATTTGTCTCCAGTATCGCTAGATAAGGTAGAGCCTATGATGAGGGCTGTGCTTACTACATTTTTAGAGCCTTACAGCACCATTGCTGGCAGAGATTTTATTAAGAAATATACACCAAAGCAATTTGTTTTGTACGGGTCTCCATCTTACAACACTAATGGTTCTATTACTTTAGGAACTGCTGACGCAGGTAGGACTGTTGTGCTTTATGAGTTAAATAGTTTAAACTTTACCAGCGCAAATGATGTGAAAAGGAAAGTGAGAACCATTCATCATGAGTTCACCCATATTGTAAATCAAAACATCGTTATCCCGCCAGCTTTTGAACAAGTATCTAAAGCAGATTACACGGCAGATTGGACTGGAGCGGCCAATACAGCAGCAGTAGCTAAAGAACTAGGGTTTATTTCTCAGTATTCGAGAAGTTCTTTTGGAGAAGATTTCGCCGAAATGGTAGCCCACCTTTTGGTAGAAGGACAAGTTTACTTCGAAAATTACTTAGCCACTACAAACGTCGAGGCCGCAGCTAAACTGAGAGAAAAAGAGAAATTGGTATATGGCTACTATAAAGATTATTATGGTATAGATTTTAAAGCCTTGCAAAATGAAGTGCAAAGAGTACTAAAAGCAAATTATGGTGCTACCGATCCTTCAGATGTAACGCAGAGTTTTCCAATCATGTTGAAAAATAATAAGATTGCAACACTTGTGTACAATCCGACTGCGGCACATTATACAACTTATGGCGCTTCTGCAGCTTTCAATACTTTGTTTAATAATTACAAAGCTTTGATAGTAGCCCCAAGAGTTTTGCAAAACTTCCAATTTATATTTACGAGTGCGTCTACAATGACTTTTAGAATTGAATATGTTAATGGAACGAGTGTGTTTAATGCAGATTATAACTTTAATTATACTGTAAATGCCACAACTGGCGAAGTGGTGTTTTCTAAAGCAATACCAGAAGGTACAGGAACAACATATTCTAACGGACAAAGTACAGCCACGTTACCGGCATTTGAAACTTATATGTTGCCATACTTAACAAATAGAACTTTTATAGCTTCTTGGCTGCCAACAGGTATTACGCCAACCAATCCGCTGTATAAAACATTTGCCGGCTTTTCTGTAAGCGGAGCATCAACTAATTATTTTTACGGACCTATAACTTTGAAATAGTCATATGAGAAAGTTACTTATATTATTTACGGCGCTTATTGCTTTAGCAAGTTGTAAAAAGTCGAATGTCGAAATTTTCGACGAAAGACCAGAGGTGCGAATGAGTATGTCTCTGGCTGAAGTTAGAACCGCTCTATTAGGTGCTCCTAACGGTTGGATTGCTACTATGCCAACATCTGCTGGTGGTGGTTACGGTTTTTATATGCAGTTTGATGCGTCTGAAAACGTAACTATGTATAGCGATTTAGGCGTGGCAAACTCGCCATCAACCACTACGTTAGACTATGTTACTCCACTAACATCAACCTACCGCCTAAAAGCGGTTTTGGGTGTAGAGTTAATTTTCGATACTTTTAATTACACTTCGTATTTGGTAGATCCAATGCCAAGCGTATTTGGTGGCGCTGCTGCAACTGGCTATAAAAGCGATATAGAGTTTTTATTCACTAGGGCAACCACAGATAGTTTAATTTTTACCGGTAAAAAGTATCGTCAGGTAATGGCCATGGTAAAAGCTACCGCCGCTCAAAAAGCAAGTTATGAAGCCGGTGGTTATAAAACCGCTATTGATAACTTTAAAGCATTTTTTGAAAATATCAAGAATCCATACATTGAATATACATCGGGGAGTGCAACACTTAAAGCGGCCATCTCTATGAATTTTTCTAATGTTTTAGCCACAGGAAAAAGAGTTTCCTTTACAGGTTTACTTGCCGATGGAGCTGTGGCTACCGCCGAAAGCAAATTTGGGCTAACTATTGATGGGGCAAGCTTGCCAGCTGGGTTATCATTTCAAGGCATAAATTTTACTAGAATTGCTTGGAAAGATGCTACGACAATGGCTTTTTACGATACAAAAGGTTCAGAATACGTCATTAAAAGTAACCCAGTGCCACTAACTCCATTAGCGAGCTTATACAAGTACAATGGTACATATAATGGTTTATTCATTTCTGGTCAGGTATTGCCAGCAGGGGTAACATCAGATTTTAATGGAGTATTTAATGCTATGGTGAACCGTTTCAATGGAACAGGTAGGACAATTACCTCTGTCGAATTCAAGTTGCTTAACTCAACTACGGCTAAATTAGAAATTTGGTATATGAGCAATACAAGCGCATTTTTGGCAGACGCATCATTTACCTACACGTATGTAAATGATGTTATTACATTATCTAACTACGTTCCAGCCGTTTCAAACGCTAACTGGACTACACGTATTACTCAAATCGGTGACTTTAAGGATTGGTTTATCAACGGAACCTTTCGAGTTGATTGGGTAGTTAGCTCTAATCCAGCTACAGGAACATTGGGAGGACTATACCGAACTACTGATGCTGGCTCAGTTATGTATGGAACACCAAGAAAAATATAACTAGGCTTTTTTCAAAACCCTTACTTTAAAAAGTAAGGGTTTTCGAAGCATATTGTGTTATCTTATCTAATTACAAGTTGTTTATTGCAAAATAAAATAGCTTTTGGATTTTTCTATGTTACTATTATCATAATATGTTTGGATGACTAGATGAAACTTCACCGAATTAATTGATAAGGCTTTAGATTAATTTATGTAATGAATAGAAAAACCAGAAAATCAAAGATAAGTCGTATTTACTTAATGGGGCCTGTCTGGCTGATGCTAGGTTTATATCCATTAACTACAAATTCACGCTTTCAAATTCATAATTATTTGGAAATAGTGTTAGGCATAGGTCTAACACTATTTCTCATTTTCGATAAGGAACAGCTGTTGATAAAAAGATATAAGAAATAACAACGAAGAATTTATCAATTTGAATATTATTTTTGAAAATGTGCTTGTTTAAAGGTTTTTGTAGTCTTTTCTACTGCATCGTTTTACGTTATTTATTCTTTATCTTTGACTTCATGAAAAAGCTAGCAATACTTTTACTTTTCTTTATTGTAACAATTGCTTTAGCTCCAAAAGCTAATGCCCAATGCGCCATGTGTACTGCAAATGCCGAAATGGGCGTTAAAAATGGTAATACCCAAACTAAGGGATTAAACTCTGGGGTTTTATATCTTTTAGCGGCGCCGTTTCTTTTAGCCGGACTAGTAGGAACAGTTTGGTATACGAGCTATCGTAAGAAACCAAACGTTGGATAAATTCCTACTGTTAAAATCCTTTAAATATTTGCCGAAAAATATAATAATTCACTACATTGGCAACAATTGCTAATGCGATAACTTATGCTTAAGAAATCAACTTTCAACTTTTTACGAGAACTTATTGATAATAACAACCGCGAGTGGTTTGCCGAAAACAAGTTCCGTTACGAAGAAGCCAAACTGGATTTATTTGCTTTGATTACACCGTTAATCAAAGATTTGGCTGCCATTGATCCAGAATTTTCGGCAGATACGGAACCTAAAAAGTGTTTGCTCAGAATTTACAGAGACGTAAGGTTTAGCTTAAATAAAGATCCTTACAAGAAAAATTACGGTATCGCTTTCGACGTAAAAGGTTATGGACCAAGTACACCTGCTTATTACTTGCATTTAGAACCTGGAAATTGCTTTTTTGGCGTAGGTTTTTGGATGCCCGAGAGCAAAATAGTGAAAAGTATTAGGGAGGAAATTGACTACAATGGTGATGAGTTTTTGGAAATCATCAATGATAAAGACTATCAAAAAATATTTTCTTTAAGTAAAGAAGACTCTCTAAAAAAAGCACCAAAAGGATATGAAATAGACCATCCTTTGATCGAATACCTAAGGCTTAAAAGCTTTATTTCTATTTATCCTTTAAAAGAAGAAGATTTCTATAAAGAGAATATCGTTGATAAGTTGAAAACTGCTTTTCAAGTAATACAGCCATTTATTTTATTTTTGCGCAAAGCTGTATCTGAATAAACAAAGCAGAATAGCGCAAATAGTACTTCCTATCGTTTTAATAGGAAGTAGTAAGATGTCGTTAACCTTGTCAAAATTGAAAAAATAATAGATGAAAAAACTGAACCTTCTAATCGCTTTATTTCTTGTTGGCGCAACGCTAAGTTCTTGCGTGGTACTATCTACCAAAAAATATAAAGCGCTTTTAGCTAAACAAGATTCTTTAAATACTGGATGGAATGATTCGCAATTAAATAATGAAAGTTTAGAACAACGTATTAAACGTTTGCAAGCAGATACGGCTGCCTTAAATAGCAGGTTGGCTGCACTAAATGACAGATATACTGATTTGGATGCAAATTATACTAAGTTAAGGAACAATAGCTCTTCGGAGATTAATAAATTAACTGGCGACTTAGCCAAGCGTGAGCAACGATTAAAAGAGGTAGAAGAAGTGTTGCGCAAAAGAGACCAAGCAACCGATCAGTTAAGAGCCAAACTGCAGCAAGCCTTGCTAGGTTTTACCAAAAGTGGCTTAACTGTAGAAGTGAAAAACGGGAAGGTTTACGTGTCCCTAACCGATAAGTTATTATTCCCATCGGGTAGTATTATAATTGATGAGAACGGTAAGAAGGCTTTGACCCAACTGGCAGAGGTTTTAAAGCAACAGCCAGAAATTAACATTGCGGTAGAAGGCCATACCGACTCGCAACGGATAAATAATCTAGGACAAATTAAAGACAACTGGGATTTGAGCGTACTGCGTGCAACTTCGGTAGTTCGTTTCTTAACCGACGAACAAAAAGTGGAGAGTGTAAGGATGACCGCCACTGGTAAAGGACAATTCCAGCCCCTGGCAGACAATACTTCGGCAGAAGGAAGAAGCAAAAACCGCAGAATTGAAATTGTACTTTCTCCGAAATTGGATGAGCTGTACGATTTAATTAAGCAGTAATTGAAAATGATATCGAAGACTTACGAAGTTTCTAAAACTTCGTAAGTCTAATAGATAAAGATTTCTCCACTCGCTTCGCTGCGGTCGAAATGACGGTTAAATTGTTAAAACGGCGATGTAAAAGAATCAAAATTGCTTAACGCCGAATCTTTATCAGAGAATACAAACTCGCTAGGATCTAGGTATGCGGCCCAATCAATATTTAATGTCGGGTCATTCCACACTACGCCAATTTCCGAAGCCTTGTCGTAATAATTGGTTACTTTATAGGTAAAGATGGTATCGTCTTCCAAGGTTAAAAATCCATGTAGAAAACCGGGCGGTACCCAAAGCTGTTTATGGTTTTCGCCACTTAATTCTACTGTGAAATGTTGCCCGTAAGTCGCAGAGTTTTTTCTAATGTCTACGGCCACATCTACTACGCTACCTTGTATTACCCTAACCAGTTTTCCCTGTGCAAAAGGGTTGGCTTGTGCATGTAAACCTCGTAAAGCACCTTTCTGAGAGAAAGATTGGTTGTCTTGTACAAAATTTACTTGTACACCGGCATCTTCAAAAACTTTTTGGCTATAGCTTTCGTAAAAATATCCTCTATTGTCTTTCCAAACTTTAGGCTCAAGAACAAATAGATCTTTAATTGGTGTTTCTATAATATTCATCAGTTTACAAATTCCATTAATGTTCTAAAAGCTACAAACCTATTTTCAAATTTCTGCTGTAGGTCAGCTTGTAATGCTGGGGCGAAATTTAGCTGATAGTCTTCATAATCTGCTAAACTTTCTGCCACATATTGTGCGCAATACGTAACACCCTCGTTCGGCGAGTCTAACACCTTAAGTAAACGGTTAGAAACAAATTTTTCGGTAGCCAGTACAGCAGGAATATGTGTTTCCTGCATCCATTCTAACCATTCTTCAACAGCGCTTTCCTCTATAATTAGCGTAACATTGTATAATAACATCTTGCAAAGATACGTTATGTGCCTAAATTATCGCCACGTATATTGCGGTATCTTTTCCTCGCTTCAGTGTTCAGCATACTTCCCGGAAAATCGGTAATTAAACGTTGGTATAATTTCTTAGCTTCTTCTAAATTGTTGAGTTTGCTTTCATAAAGTTCGGCAAGGGTAAAAATACCGTCGTCTATCCAGATACTGTTGGCGTGGTTGGCAATTAGCTGTTTTAAGCTGCTTTCAGCGTTGATAAAATTATTTTCCTTGATAAAAATTTTTGCTTTAGCCATTAAAATGTCGTCAGCTAAGCTATTATTTTTATAGGCTATGTCTATGCTATCTAGTTTTTTTAAGGCAGCAGCATTGTTGTTGATAAACTGCAGCATTTCTGCATCAGCATACATCATCAAAGCTAAGCTGTCATTTTTGTTCTGTAGGTTGTCAGAAATTAATAGGCTCAGGTTTATGGCATCGTTGGCCATTAATTGAGACGTAGAAGCCTTAAGCACATCGGCCTGCGATTTGGCAAACTTAAAGTTGCCCTGATAAAAAGATAGCCTTGCCGAACGGAAACGGGCATCGCTGGCAACGGGCAAATTATCGTATTGTTTAGCTACCTGTTCATAAACCAATACTGCTTCCCAAGGCTGTTTGTTCAATACATAAATATCGCCTAAATCTATTTTGAGTTGCCCAATTTCTAAGCCTGGCAGACCGGGTACTTTTAACGCTTGTTCTAAAGTTTTTTCGGCTGCAGGCAAATCATTAAGGTAGTAAGCTTGCAGGTAAGATAATTTTTTAAGCGCAAAAATGGTTTGATTATTAATGCCATACTGCGTAATGATCTGCGAAAACTCATCGGCCAAGGCCCGAACAGCGACAAGCTCTATTTTTCCCTGCAGCGCCAGCTCGTATTTGGCATTAATTAACTGAATTTTTGAAGGAAGATAAAATTCATTTGTGGTGCCTTTGCTCATTAAATACTCATAGGCTTTAATTGCAGTTGCAAATGCTTTGTTAGCTACAAAAGTATTGGCGGTATTAAATAATAAATTGGCAGAATTTTTAGTACGCCTATCTTGAGCTATAAGTTGCCTAAGAGCCATTTCGTACTCTTGTTGCTGTATAAATTGCCAAATCAGCAGCTCAGTATAAATTTCGTTTTGCGGGTCTTTTTGTATTTTTTTTAGCAAAGCCGATTGTAAAATCTGATAATCGCTATTGCTCTCGAAAAGATTGGCAAGTACACTTTGCGCTTGTGGCAAAAGCTGGGGATTTACGGGTAAAGTGTTTAAATACTCATTAATTAAGGATGCTTTGTCTTTCTTAAAACGATAGATACTCAACAGTTCAAACGCAAACAACTGATCGTCATTTAATATTTTTCTACCCTGCAAAAATGTATTTACCGCCATATCATAAGCTTCGAAACGGTAAAAGGAATTGGCTAAATCCCTAACTTGAAATTCGTTTTTCGCTACGTTTTGTATAGCCGTGTAGTAAATTTTATTTGCTTCTGCTGTTTTACCATTTTCTTGGTAAACTCTGCCTAAAGCAATTTGATAGTTCAGTTTTTCGGGAGCTTGCTTAATTAAACGTTTTACCAAATTTTCTGCTTCATTGTACTTTTTTATTTTCAACAAAGAAGTGTAATAGAGGTCAAAATAATTATCGTTACGGCTCCGGTTAAAGAGCTTTTCTAACAAAGTAGCAGCTTTTTCATATTCGGCCTGTTGATAATATTGATAGGCCAGCGCTTCTTCCACATTATCTTGTGCCCACATAGTGGATGACAGGCAGCAGGCAAATAAAAGGAGCACGAAATGTTTCATCTGTTTTGGGATTAAATTGCTTAGGTATTAGTTTTAACCAAGCATCAGCTTTGCTAAAATTAAATTTTTTAACTTATAATTACGTATTCAAATAAAAATAACGCTATACAGCTTAGTGTATTTTAAATGTTACGCGTTGTATTTTTACCTAGTGCCGTTTTTTGTTTTATTTGATATAAACTAAAATTTTAAGATAAGTAACAATGTTAATGCTTATGGCTTAACCGTAATTTGTTGTGTAATTTTGTGATATGATGGTTGCTGTGAAAAAATATGGATGGTTATTGGTGGTGGTAGCGCTTTTCGCCTGCAGTCAAGAGAAAAAAGTTAGGGAAATTCCTGTTAATGATTTCTTTAAAACGCAGGATAGGGCTTTGTATCGGCTATCGCCCAATGGCAAATACTTATCGTACCTTACACTTAAAGATAAAAAACAACATTTAGTAGTACAAGATTTAGAAAAAGGAGCCACTACAGAGGTTTCTAAATTGGAAGAGCGTAATATTAATTTTTATTGCTGGGTTAGTAATGATGAGCTGATCTATTACAAGGAAAAAGACGGGACCAGGTTCCAAACCGACTTGTACATAGTAAATAAAAATGGTACCGAAGAACGACTTTTAAATGCTGATGAAAAGAGTAAAGTACGCCTTTTGGAGGATCAGCTCATTGAGGATAAGTTTTTGCTGGTGACCAGTAATAAAAGAGATTCTACTGTTTTTGACGTTTATCGCCTAAATGTGAGAAACGGGCAGATGATGATTGCTGCAAAAAACCCTGGGAACTTTACCAATTGGCTTACCGATAGCAAGGGTAAATTACGAATGGCCATTTCAAGTGATGGCGTAAATGAATCGTTTTGGTATAGAGAGAACGAAACTAAGCCGTTCCAAAAAATTATCACGAACAACTTTAAAACAACATTATGGCCGGTAGCTTTTTCTGAAAATAAACCAAATGTTGTTTACGCGATTTCGAACGTAAATCGTGATAAAAATGCACTGATAGAAATAGACTGCACCAATGGGAAAGAGAAGAACGTTTTGTTTGCGAACGATACTTTAAACGTAGTGGAGGCACAATATTCGAAGCGCAGAGGTAAGATGGATTTTGTAGTGTATGAAACTTGGAAGAAAGAGAAACACTACCTCAATGAAGAGGCGAAGCGGCTATTCGAAAATTTAGAAAAGCTAATTCCCGATGCAGAGTCTAGGATTATTCATAGCGATAAAAAAGAACAACATTTTATTGTGAGAACTTTTACCGATCGTAGCCCTGGTGCGTATTATCTATATTATGCCGAAAATAATTTTCTGAAAAAATTGAGCGATATCAATCCTTCGATAAAAGAAGAGGAGATGTGTGAAATGAAACCAATTAGCTATGTAAGTACCGATGGTTTTAAAATAGATGGGTATTTGACTTTGCCGCTTGGATTAGAACCAAAAGATTTGCCTTTAGTAGTTATACCACACAATGGTCCTGGGCAGCGAAATAGTTGGGGTTTTAACTCTGATGTTCAGTTTTTGGCTAATAGAGGTTATGCAGTTTTGCAAGTAAATTACAGGGGCTCTACGGGTTATGGTAAAGAATTTTACGCAGCTGGTTTTAAAGAATGGGGTCAAAAGATCCAACAAGATGTTGATGCTGGCGTGCAATGGCTAATTGATCAGAAGGTTGCAGACGCGGAACGTGTGGCTATTTACGGTTATGGCTTTGGTGGTTTAATTGCAGTTAATAGTGCGGTGGCTAATCCTAAAATGTATAAATGCGCCGGTTCTAGTGCGGGTGTACTTAATCTTTTCAGTTATTTGAAAACCATACCACCGTTTTTAACAGCTAACTTGCAAATGTTTTACGAGATGGTGGGCAACCCAGATAAAGATGCAGAGTACATGAGGCAAGCTTCGCCAGTTTTTCATGCAGATAAGGTTAAAATTCCAATATTTATTACGCAAAACTCTAAAGACCCTCGAATTAATGGCAATGATGCCGTACAATTTGTAAAAGAACTTAAGAAAAGGAATTCGCCGGTAACTTACCTCGAAAAAGAAGATAATAAAACGGTGTTAAACAGGGAAGAAGCTAGAAAGAAATCTTATGCAGCGTTAGAACTTTTTTTACAAGATAACCTTAGAAAGCGATAAGTTATGCCTAAGGAGTCTGTAAAAGAAAGTGGTTATCGTAAGAATTTTTCATTGATCGTTACTTTCATCGGTTTAATTTCCGTGTTATTTATCCTTTCTCTCTTTTTAGCGTTTAATTTTAGTAAGAAGAAAATTGAAGGTGATTTTGTCTCTGCCAAAACTAACGTCTTAGAAGAAAGTATTAAGCCTTACAATGATTTTTTTCTCAATAAATTACCAGAAATATCATACTATAATGGTTACTTAGATTCTACTACCGCCGCAAAATTTGTAGATACCATTTTGCTGAAATATCCTTTTATAAAAAAAGTAGTCTTTTTTGATGCGGAGGTGCGCAATGCCCGATATGAAGAAAACGGTTTAAATGTAGGCAATTTCTCTGCGGGTATGAAAAGTGTTTATCAGTTTGGCACCTACATTTCTGCCGATTCGGTAAAGATTTTTGGTGCAAACTCAATTACAAGTAACACAACATTAGAAAATTTTAACGAACTAGCGCTAAAGCTCTACACTTTTGTACATAAATTGGATACGAGCAGAGTTCCTACTCAGGAAGATTTGTTTAGCAACTTTTCTAACATCAGACCAAACAGGATTGACTATTTCAACATACCTAGGTTTGAGGATTTGAAGGTGTACAAGCAGATGATTAATACCAAATTACCAGCTGAACCAGTATACCAGCAAGATATGCTTTCGTTTGAGCTCGATCCATTGAAAATTAAGATTAAGAACAACCGTCCGTTACTTTACCAATCTGTACGCATAGAACCCGTAACTTACGATCCATTAGAAACCTCTTCCGAATATGTAACCGGAGAAATTACTTTGGGAGGCCCGTTTTCTGCGTATAAATTGTATTTCATTTCGGCTAAATCTTTTATCAAGAAAGAAATTTTTAGCTACTTTTTCCCCATAGCAGCGCTGATTTTGTTGTTTTATGGTTTGCTACTTTTGGTGGCTTTTTTGATTTATAGAAATCTGAACATCAACCATAAGATGTTTAAATTGCAATATGATTTTATAACCAATTTAACCCACGAGTTTAAAACTCCGGTAAGTGTAATCAAGATAGCGGGAAACAATATTAAAAGTGCTGTAAGTATCTCAGAAAGAGAGCAAAAATTGTACGGTAAAATATTAGATGAAGAGGCCGATAAGCTGAACGGTTTAATGAACAAGTTGTTGGCTTTTACGCAAATTGAAAATAAGGCCATTAAACTAAATGAAGATAGGGTAAACATTACTGAATTTATAGAAAGTACCATTGATGTACATCAGTTAAAACACCCAGACTTTAAATTAAGCTATGAAGTGACCGACCTTACTCATTTTACTACAGATCCGGTTTTATTAGGTAGTTTGTTCGATAATTTGTTAGAGAATGCATACAAGTATTCGCAACCAGATAAAAAACAAATGCACATTACGGCTCGTTTAATTAAGGATAAAATTGTGCTCCGTTTTAAAGATGCTGGCATTGGTATTCCGGCATCGGAAATAAACAATATCTTTAAGAAGTTTTACCGCATACAAAACCAATACAACCAAGCGGGGAGTGTAGGCTTAGGTTTGGCTTTTTGCAAAGAACTTGTTAATTTTATGAAAGGCGAAATCAGTGTTCGGAGCGTTGTAAATAAAGGAACAGAATTTAAAATCGTTTTACCGTATATACAATGATAAAATGATTGAAGTTTGAATGAGTAAATAACCTTTAATAGTTTAGGCTAGTTTTTATTCGTTCATTCATTCACTCATTTACTCATTCAAAATTTAAAAAATATGTCAAAAGATATTAAAATATTAATTGTTGAAGATGATGAAAACCTACGTTTTTTAACTGCAATGCGCTTAAAAACGGAAGGCTACCAAGTTATAGAAGAGGGAGATGGTACGAGTGCGGTACAAACAATAACTACAGAAAAGCCGGATATTGTACTGCTAGACTGGATGCTACCAGGAAAAGAAGGGTCTGAAGTTTGTGAGGAAGTGCGTAAAAATGGTTTCGAAGGTTTGGTAATTATGATGACTGCTAAAGCACAAGATGTAGATAAAATTGATGCCTATCAGTTTGGTGCTTCCGATTATGTAACAAAGCCATTTAATATGGATGTTTTGGTGGCCATGCTGGAAAGCAAGGTGAAATTTTTGGTTAATGCAGAGCGATCAGAAATTCATCGTTTTGGTAACATGGAGCATCATCCAAATATCCATACTTTGTTTCGTGACGGAAAGAAAATAGAGTTAACTATTCTAGAAAACAGGATATTGCTTTATTTCTTGCGCAACCCTAATCAAGTAATTAGCAGGGAAGATTTAATGTTGGAAGTTTGGGGATATAACTCTGATGTGAATACCAGAACCTTGGATATGCACATTGTACGTCTGCGTAAAAAAATCGAGGTAAATCCAGATAATCCGCAGTTGTTGCAAACAGTTAGGGGTGTGGGTTATAGGTTTAATGTTGGGAGTTAAGTTTGGGGATTGGCACGAATGTTCATCATCAGCTCATTCCCGCGTAGGCGGGAATCTTAAAGCGAATAGTTGTTCTATTTTTTATCGCATTACAATCCCAGACTAAATCTGGGATGACGGCGGTCGTTAAGTCAGTACAACACTCAGCCAACTACACAAAACTAATATCACATATTGCAACAGCATGGTTCCATCCAAGTAAAAGAAGTAGAAATACTCGTTTTTTTTGATGTTAGATTTAAAGATAAGCCAACCGGTAAGTAGAATGGTTAGCGTTAATCCTACGACGTCTATGTTGATACCTTTTGTAAATAAGACCAAAAGTAAAAGATAAACACCCAATACAGCCTGACAGAAAATCCAGGCTTTTTTTTCGCCCAATACTACCGGAATAGTTTTGAGTTCGTACAGCTTATCCTGAAATAAATCTCTAATATCAAAAGGAATGGTTATGGCACATACAAATAGAAATCTTTTAGCCACCAATAACACGGTTTCGCTTAGAGGAACCTGTATTTGGTATGCACTTTCTAGCTCAACAATGGGAAGTAAAACGCAGCTGCAGGCCCAAACAAAGGCAATTAAAAATAGTTTGATACCCGGTATATTCCTAAGTCCGATTTTTTTGCCGTTTAAAGTTAAGAAAGGGATATTGTAGGCAACGGAAAGTGAACCTACAAATACCATCAGCAATTTTGCTTCGAAACTTAAATACAGTAAACCCAAAGGAATAAGACAAAGCACCGAAATTAAAGTGGTAGATATCGTTAACCTATGGTGAGCGAAAATCCACCTCACCCGCTTAAAAGGAGATTTTTGCGGTTCTTTTGGCTTAGACAGTAACACCGCAAGGTTATAAATCAACAGTGTTGAGAAAAACAGAAAAGCCAATACATGCGAGCTTGGTTTGGCTTTTAATAAATGATAGGTTACCAAGCCTTGCGCTGCTGCACAAATAGCGATAAAAATATTGCTGAACAGCAGAAAATCAAGAATGGATGTACCTAGTTTTTTAAGCATATTTTAGTTGCGAGTTAGGTGTTACGAGTTATGGGTAAGAACTAGATAGACGCTTAAACACGTAACTAATAACCCGTAACACACAACACTATGCTCTGCTTAACGTAAATATCGTAATTTCTGGCAATATACCAACGCGCCCCGGGTAGCCTAAAAAGCCATAGCCCACGTTAACATACAGCTGCTGTTGTTGTTCTTGGTACAAACCTGCCCATTCTTTGTAGATGTATTGAACTGGGCTCCATTGTGTATCTTTAAGCCTCACTCCAAACTGCATCCCATGGGTGTGCCCGGCAAAAGCCACATCTATATCTTTGTATTTCTCCAATACTTCGCCACGCCAGTGTGATGGGTCATGAGACAACAAAAGTTTTACTGGTAAGTCTTCAGTGTTTTGCATCGCCAATTCCATTTTTCCATACTTAGGGAAACGGCCCATGCCCCAATTTTCAATCCCTACAATGCCAATTTCTTCACCACCTACTTTTAACCTCCGATTTTCGTTCATCAATAAATCCCAGCCCATAATTTTATGCGTAGCAATCATATCTTGCAAGTTTTTCACTTTGGCTGGCGAAGTACCTTTGCCGAAGTGATAATCGCCGTAATCATGATTACCTAAAACTGAGTACACGCCCAATGGAGCGGTAACTTTGCTGAAAATATCTTGGTAATCTTTTACTTCGCTAGTAAGGTTGTTTACTAAGTCTCCGGTAAAGAAAACAAAATCTGGTTTCTGTGCCATGAGCATTTCTACCCCGCCTTTTACGGCAGTTTTATTGTAAAAGCTTCCCGAGTGGATGTCTGATACTTGCGCTACAGTGATGCCATCAAAAGCTTTGGGTAAGTTGGGCAGCTTTAGGTTTACCTTGCGGATTTGGTAGTCATAAGCACCCGAAATAATGCCCCAGCTCAATGAACTTAGCGGTACAGCACCTGCGATTAAGCCTGCTTTTACTAGAAATGAAGAGCGGCTGATGGCTTCGCCTGCTATTCTATTGTTGGTTGCTGTGCCTTCAGAAATCGGTTTTCCAACAACAGTCTTTTTGCTAAATATTTTGATTGCCAGCCTTCTTAAATCGTCAACTAACAAAAACGGCAACATGACCAGCTTACCTGTACTGATTAGGAAGAAAGCTACCAAGATAATTGCTCTTGCCGTTAAAAATAGGGGCAGATAGATGGCGCCAAAAACCCCTACAATTAGCGTAATGCTAACGCTCCACCAAGTAATTTTAAAGATTTTTTTAGTGCGGTCTGTCCATTTTTTAAAAACTGCTACAATGGCGTAGTAGCAATAGAAGTCGAGTAAAATGACGATGAAGCAGAGTATTGTTAGAAATATTGTTCTTCCCATTGGGGGTAATTTAATGTTTTTGTTAGATGGTTTTAAAGGGGATTTGTTTCAACAGTTCACTTTCTCGTCATTTCGAACGCAGCGTAGCGAGAGAGAAATCTATAAGTGCAGCGCTACTAGGCAGAAGATTTCTCCTCATACTTCGTCGAAATGACGGGCAGAGCAATTACCCAAAATCCTCATCTTCATCATCTATATCTGTATTAAACAAACTATCAAACATATCAGAAAAACCAAAGCCGCCGTTTAGATAGTTTTTGTTCAATTGCGAATATTCAGATAAACCGTGCAACACAAATTCCATCAAAAGCAACGTTTGGTTTTCGCTCAGTTTTGGATGGAAGGTTTTGACCATTTCGACTAAGCCAGGCACCTTATGGAGCTCATTTCTGTAATCCGCTAATTTAAGATTATCATCAATATCCACACTGTTGCCCTCGGTAAACCAATCGGTAAGTTGTTGGTAAGGGTTTGCTGTTTTACTTTTCTTAGCTCTCGTTGGATCGGGGAAATAGCGAGCAAACAGGCTTTTGATGGCTTTGCCAATTAAGGTATGAGCAACCTTAGCGGGCCCTTCCAACTCCCCTTCGTACACCAATTCAATTTTGCCGGTAACAGCTGGGATAATGCCACTAAAGTCGGAGATACGTACAAACGTAGACTTTTCCTTATTTACCAACATTCTTCGCTCTGCGGTACCAATTAAATTCTCAAAAGCAGAGATGGTTAAACGGGCAGATACACCAGATTTTTGGTCGATATATTCACTTTTACGTGCTTCGAAAGCCACCTGCTCTACCAGATCTTTTACCAGTCCATCAGCTTCAATTAGGCGTTGTTCTTCAGTTAGCTTGGCTTCTTGGAAAGTGATTTTTCTAGAGATTTCTATCGTTTTTGGATAGTGCGTTAAAATCTGACTTTCAATACGGTCTTTCAGTGGTGTTACAATACTGCCACGGTTGGTATAATCTTCGGGGTTGGCCGTAAAAACAAATTGGATATCCAAGGGTAAACGTAGTTTGAAACCACGAATTTGAATGTCTTTTTCTTGTAGCATGTTAAACAGTGCCACTTGGATACGAGCCTGCAAATCGGGTAGTTCGTTAATCACAAAAATACTACGGTGTGCTCTCGGGATTAAACCAAAATGAATTACACGTTCGTCATTATAAGTCAGTTTTAGGTTTGCTGCTTTAATCGGATCCACATCGCCAATTAAATCTGCCACGGTCACATCAGGAGTTGCTAACTTCTCGGTGTAGCGTTCGCTGCGGTGCAGCCAAGCTATAGGTGTAGAATCGCCTTTAGTTTCAATTTCATTGCGGCCAAACCACGAAATAGGGTTCAAAGGGTCATCGAAAATTTCACTTCCTTCAATGTAGGGAATGTATTCGTCCAAAAGGTTGACCATTAAGCGGGCAATACGAGTTTTAGCTTGTCCGCGTAAACCCAACAACAATACGTTGTGTCTAGCCAATATCGCAGTTTGTAATTCTGGAATTACCGTTTCGTCGTAACCTAAAATTCCTTCGAAGCCCGCTTCCTTGTTCTGTAATTGGGTGATTAAATTCTTCCTTAATTCGTCTTTAACGCTTAAAGGTTGGTATGAGGTGGCTTTTAATTCGCCTAATGTTTTTGCTTGCATTTACGTTGTAAGTTATAAGTAGTACGTTTTACGTTGGTCTTCGGACATCGGACTTCCGACTACCTTACTGTTCTTCTTCTATTTTTAATGTAATCTTCAAAAATGTATTCGCCCAAGCCGTTGAGTGAGCTATAAAATGCCCTGCCGCCGTTAATTTCGGTAAACTGCCTTACAAATTGTTGCAGGTAAGGGTCTTTGGCAATCATAAACGTGGTGATAGGGATGTTGAGCCTTTTGCATTGTGCTGCCATATTCAAAGTTTTTCCAATCACCTTTCTATCTAAACCTACACTGTTTTTGTAATACCTGCCATTTTCCTTTAAACAAGTCGGCTTACCATCGGTAATCATAAAAATTTGCTTGTTATGTGTTTTTCTTCTTCGCAACAAATCGGCGGCCAACTCTAAACCCGCAAAGGTATTGGTATGGTAGGGGCCAACCTGCAAATACGGTAAATCCTTAATGGTAATTGGCCAAGCATCGTTACCAAACACCACAATATCTAAGGTGTCTTTAGGGTATTTCGTTTTAATCAGCTCTGCTAAAGCCATGGCGGTTTTTTTTGCTGGCGTAATCCGATCTTCGCCATACAAAATCATCGAGTGCGAAATGTCAATCATCAACACGGTAGAAGTTAAGGTTTTATAGTCCTTTTCTTCCACTTCCAAATCGCGTTCGGTGAGTTTAAAATTACCAATGCCATGGTTAATTTGGGCATTGTGTATAGAAGCTGTCATGTCAATCTGGTCTAGGCTGTCGCCGAAGCTAAACTCGCGTCTATCTGCATTCTTTTCCTCGCCAATGCCCGAAATATTACTGTTATGGTTTCCTTTTCCGGCTTTTTTTAGCTTGCCAAAAATTTCTTCCAAGGCCGATTTTCGAATGGTTTGTTCGGTTTTTGCAGTGATTTTAGTTTCGCCATTTTCTTCGTTGATGTAGCCTTTTTCCTTCAAGTCTTCCATGAAATCGCCCATGCCATAATCTTTGTTGGTGAACTTGTACTGTTTGTCTAGTTCGTTCATCCAAGCCAAAGCTTCGCCCGCATCGCCTGCGGTGTAGTTTAAAAGCTGCGTAAATAACTTTAGCATCTCCTCAAAACCCCCTTTGGGCAACTCGTTGGGTAAAAATTTAGAAAACTGATAACCTCTCATCTTATAAATTAACGGAACAACTAAGGTAATGGTTTGGTTGGTTTAGTTTTTTAAGGAACGTGTCATATTTGAGCAGAAAGACTAACGCATAAGGCATAAAGGTGCCAACTGAATTAATCTTTCACTACTTCTCCTTTAGAATTGTAAGTTCTCTTATCATAATTTCTGTACTCCAAATTTTCGGCATCCTTTTTAACGCTATAGCTCGAAAACCCTTGAGCAAATTTTTTGATAACCCTGTTTTGATGGTCAATCAATTGGTAGCCTCCATCAGTTTTTACCATTGCACTAATTTTTGAGAAATTTTTGGCTTCGTTGTACATGAACGGAATAACTACAACACCTTTGGTATTAATGTATCCCCAATTTCCTTCGGCATTTTTAACAGGTGCCAGCCCGCACGAAAATGGATTTACAATGTAGTACTTTGAGCCATCTATTACTATATCACCTTTGGTGTTGATGAATAGTTTTTTACCAAACTTATTTTGAACAAGTAGTAAACTATCCATGCCGAAATAGTCATAGGCGTCTACCACGTAATCTTCTTTATTGATTTTTTGTCCGGCTGCGTTGTAAATGTCGTGAGTACTGCTGAGGATGGAATAGTTTGCAAATTTCTGTTTAGAAGTGTAAGGCTTACTCAAGAAGATAAAATCGTTGTGTATTTTATAATTGTAGCCCGCTACCCCTAACACCTTGTGCAAATCTTTATTTACAATGGTATTCATATCTTGATGATCCCTTAATACAATAAAATTTCCTTTTTCGGTAATGTTATCTAATGTAGGCTCAATTACAACTTTGTTGGTTTTGATTTCCAATAAACCTTTAGGTCCATTTATACCATCTTCTATGGCATAATACTTATTTAAAATAGGCTCATTACGATAAAAGCGATACTTGAACGGCACCAGCTTGCGATTTACCTTGTCTAGCCAAAGTATAGAACGATAGCCGTCATCAGCTACCTCGCCGCTAAAGTAGTCGTCTTTGTAATGCGATAATCGCTCTAAAGTGGGTGGTATTACCCATGTACCATCTTTATCTAAAATACCTGCTAAGTCTTTTTTGTTGTAGGCCACGCCATAGCCATCTGCAAAGGTAATGGTACTTTTGAGTACAAATCTGTAGTTGTTAATGGCACTTTTTTCTGGCTTAAGAAATACATTGATTTGAGCAATGTTGCCTCTAAAGTTATAAGTGGCGCTTATCAAATTTTCTGGCTTGTTTTGGTCTTCTTTAGGTATTTTGCTGTACAAATCATCGATGAGTTCATCTACATTTTTATAGCTGGCTTTATCGATTTTTTCGATCACACTTTTACCAGCTTCGTAATACTGATTTAAAAATGCTACTGAAAAGTTGCTGGTGCTACTAGATGAAGAAGAACCGTATTACTCAATTGCTTGGCCCGCAGCGTTAATGCCTTCTATTTTATAGATCTTGTCTTTTAATGCGGGCGAAATTTTTAAACTTGCTTTGCCATCGCTAATAGAAAGTAATTGAATTTTACCGTCAGTTAATTGCTGTAAAGGTTGCTCGGGGTTTAAATTAATTACTTGCATTGCCTCTGGATAATGGTAGCTGGCTTCAAGTTCAATACTGTCAATCCATTTAGTGCCTTTAATTTCATCTACGGCTTCGTCGCTTCTGCCGTGTAACTCTTTATCGAAATTAGCAGTTTTACCATCTTGATAGTACACTTTTTTAAGCTTTAAAATCGGTTTCGGAAATTCGTAATCATCGTAATCTTTAACGCTATAAATTAAGCTTTTTACACTATAACTTATACTCAAATCTGTATTGGGGTAGATCACTTTTGGACTAAAGTATAACCTGTTTAGTGTTTTCGCAAACTGTTTTGCAATCAGTTCTTTTTGTGAGTTATCGAATTTTTGGGTAGTTCTTACCTCTTTCAAATCCACATTGCCAGGAGTTATTTTTATGGAGGTAGATGCAAGCTTAATTAACTTTTCTATTTTTATGTTTTGCTTTTCCAAATAAGCTTTTACTTCTGGTAAAGATTTGTTTTTAAGCTGCGCTTGAATATCTTTTTTGGTAGTTTGGCCAAATGCAAATGAACTTACAAACAACAGTAGTGTGGAGAAGTATTTTAAAGGTTTCAAGTAGGTAGGTTTAATTTTTATTTTGATGTAGTTAAGGTAGTTGTTCTAAAAAGCGATAAACCAAGTGCCAATGTTTTGTAGACTTTTTTCATATCGATTTAGTCGAAATCGTAATAAAGTCTGTATTTATTGCAGCAAGTACATTGAAAAAGATAGCCTTGGCAAGAGCCATTATCTTTTAGGTATTTTGGTAAATCAGCGAGGGATAATCCGCCAGCATTGGCTAAATCTGTTTCGATGTCTGCAAATTCATTTAATAAAGGCTCAATTTCTTGCCAACCTACGTAGCCTTTAAACGCACAATAATCGTTGCAATGTGCTAGCCAAAACTCTTGTTGCCAACCTCGGTAGCCTGGTGTACGGTTTATCAATTCTAACAGTTTTTGTTTATCATCTACTTCATCAACATTCAAGTCATCCTGAAAACTGCCTTCAAATTTTTTAGCTGCTTTTCCATCGGCTATGCACCAAGGACAAAGTGCGTCGATATCATCTACAGAATAAAATGGTCCGGTATAATAGACATCAGTAGGTTTTTTACAGCAGTCGCAAGTAACCACATTGTCGGTTTCAAAGGCACCGGTAAGTGTGGGCTCTGGATGATATTTGAAGAAGGGTAAATCTTTTTTCGCTAATGCGCTAGTAGTTTTTTTAACCTTTGGCTTGGGCTTTACCACATCTTTATGCGCAGAAAGTTCCATCAACTGTGTTTTGTCTTTCTGTTTGTTTTCTATCGCAATGGCTTTTTCTAAGGCGGTAATGGCATCTGCATAGTCCATGGTGTAGGTCTTTACATTGCTTAGCATCCGCCAAAAGTTAGCATCATTTGGGTATTCGCCCAAAATGGCGTTCAGTTCTTTTTCAGCCTCTTCAAATGACAGAGTTGATGATTGAGAGGGTAAAATATGTTCGAACCAAAATTTATTGCTTTTCGAAATTGCTTTAGAAAGGATGATGTTGATCTCCTTTAGCTTTTCAATTCTTTTATCCATTGCGTTTTATTTAGGCTAATAAGTTGCTTCTATTTTCATTAAAAATCTCCTGCGCATTCTTTTCAATTAGCCTGTCTAAAAGCGCATTGTAACCGTTGGCAATCTTGTAGTTCATTTCGTCTGCATACAAAGGAAAAACGGAGTAGATATTAATCAAATTTTCTCCAGCCTGTACCGAGGTAAATTCTTCATCAAAAGTTACCGATGGCAAAATGACCACTCCTGTGTAGTTGGTGTTTTCGGCATAAGGTTCCATATCTGCGGTGGCTTGTAGAGTATGGCCTATGGCTAGCCAAGTATCGTAATGGTGTGGAAAGCGAGCAGCTTCTTTCAGCATCGAAATGAGCCAATCGTTTGGGTTATTTCCAGTTACTTTACTAAATGTGATAGCTTTTGGTAGCAATAACATCAGCTCCGCAAATAGATACGCTTGCGGATTTTCTACTGCATCTGGAACAGTCATTTCCAAGGTACTCATTCCGGCAGTAAGTAAAATGTTAAAATTGTGTTTTTCTGATTGAACGAAATACACATCGAGATGGAAATCTGGGGAAAATATTTCATGGAAAACGGTAATTTCCTCAGTAGTATAACGTTCGTCTAAATGGTTTGAAATCGCTTCTGCGTGATCATCGAACTGTTTCTTGTTCCTAAATTTTTCATAAAAGTCGGTCATGGTAGATTTTTTTTAGGCTTGTAATGATAGGTTTCTATTACCAGTACAAAAGCTATTCCAACTGTGTAAGCCAAGAGGTCTTCCCATGCAAAATAATTGCCAATTATGATATTGGCCAGCTTGTTATTGCCTAATCCTATCAGTTTTACAAATTGAAAATATTGTAGTGTCTCTATCAAATAAGAGAACAAAAGTGTAGCAATGGCTAGCGGCCAAACCTCAATCTTTACAAAAGCTTTTACAAAATAATAAATCAGAATGACCACTAAAACATCGCCAACATAGGGGCGTATAAAATTGTCGGTAATGTATAATGCAATTAAAACCTCAATAATAAATATTGCTGCGGCAATGAATAAGCTTGCCAGATGAAGGCGAAAATGTGGCTTGTTTGGTTTCATTTGTTTAGATGTGATTAAAAACCTAATTTAATCCTAGATTTTTAATTAATCGATAATGATGGGAAAAATTATTGTTTTTATATTATTGGCTTTTGCAAATACTGCAATAGCGCAAACCACAAAAGACAGAACCGCAATTTTGGAGGTTTTAGAAAACCAGCGCCAAGGTTGGAACAAAGGCGATATGGAGCATTATATGAAGGGTTATTGGAAAAGTGATAGCCTTTTATTTGTAGGCAAAAATGGCCCAACTTATGGCTGGCAAAAAACTTTGGATAATTACAAGAAAGGCTACCCCGATAAATCTGCGATGGGCTTTTTAACTTTCGGGATTAAGAAAGTGGAATTTTTAGCAAAGGATAAAGCTTTTGTTCTAGGCAGCTGGAATTTGAAACGAGAGAAAGACGAACCTAAAGGATATTTCACTTTGTTATTGAGGAAAATTGATGGGGAGTGGAAGGTGGTGGTAGATCATAGTTCTTAGTGCTTATCTAAAAATGAATGAATGAGTGCCGATGGAATTTTACTACTTTTTAGTTTTTCGATTTGTTGGATAACGTTATTGTTGTTAAGCTTAAAAACTGATGGCAAAAAGCGAGTTTTGATCAACTTAACATTGCATGTTATTTATAGCTCATATTTTCTATATGGAATTTTCTATAAGTCACAAGGAACTGGAACTTCCCTTGCTTGGTGGTTCTATTTATTACTATTGCTTTGGGCACATTGTATTATCAATTTTGGACAATTAGTTTACTTGTACTTTAAGACAAAGAAGCAAAACTGATATTTAGCTGTTCGACATTTGCAATGTCGAACTCCGTATCATCGGATTTTTAATCCGTTTTAAATTTCGGGTTAAAAACCCATCGATAGTGCTTCGGGATTGCAAATTCCGAAGAGCGGGGAGGGGAGAGCGGGGAGAAAGACGAACCTAAAGGATATTTTACTTTGTTATTGAGGAAGATTGATGGGGAGTGGAAAGTGGTGGTGGATCATAGTTCTTAAATTAATGAAATTATGATTATAATAATAAGTTATGGCATATGAAAGATGCGGAATTGCTATCTGAAATAAAGGCTGTTTTGGAAATTGTTTTAAAGACTATTGAGGTTGCCGAAAAGCAAAATGTGACTAATATTCAAACATATTATACTTTGAAGGACGGATTGAGAGCTTTAGTTAATAGTATAGAGCAAAACGGTTACGTTAGTTCTGAACTTTATAAGAGGTGGGAAAGTACTGTGATGTGGTGGTTGCCAAGAGTTTTAGAAGGAGATTCTCTTTTAGAGAGATTAGAGCTTATTGATAAAGAGATTGCAAATAGGCTGTAGTCTTTTAGATCTTCGCTGTTCGACATTTGCAATGTCGAACTCCGTATCATCGGATTTCTAATGCATTTTAAAGTTCGGGTTGAAGACCCTATGATAACGCTTTGGGATTGCAAATCCCGAAGAGCGATTAGTTGTTGTTCCCTATGCTAGTGCACGGATGCCTTTTTGCTGTTCGACATTTGCAATGTCGAACTCCGTATCATCGGATTTTTAATCCGTTTTAAATTTCGGGTTAAAAATCCGTCGATAATGCTTCGGGATTACAAATACCGAAGAGCGGTAGTTATAAAGCGGTATTCATGCTGGCGAACACGTGCCGCGTGTGCATTTAATTTGTTGAGTGAATACGCCACAGGCGTGCGCTAACGAATAGCTTTAATTGTTAATGTTCTTCCTATACTTCCTCGAAAAATAATAAAGTGAATAAAAAGTAAGCAGTACGCCGACTACCGATAAAATCATCACGCTGCTTGAAAAGAAAGTCACCCAGTTTAGTTTCACTTTAAAAATTTCTTTGCTTAACAAAACCCCAATGCTGCCCACATAACCAAAAGCATCGGCAATGTAAATGAGAAAGCCTACGTTACTGGCATATTTGAAGGTAGAAATCAATCTATCAAAGAAAATGGCGTTAAACGGAATATAAACCATGTACAAGCCCAAACCCACTAAAGTCATCCAAGCAATAGGGCTTAGCTGATTGTATTTGAAAATCAAGGTTGAAACACCTGCAATCACAAAACCAACTACAATAAACCAATGGGCAGTTCTTAAAGCAATGAAATTGTTTTTAATCATCACCATGCTGCCAATCATCACCAACACAATGATGGTAATTGGTGTTTCTGTTTTCGAGAATATGGCTGGCTGGTTGAAAAATCCCATTTCTTTCCACATTTCGGCACTGAAATTATCTCTGATATCTCTAAAAATGGTGGCGAAGCAGTAGATCAAGACACAGGCAATAATTCCTCCTAAAAAATCACGGATAAATTTCTTCCGGTCTTCTGCGGTCATGGCTACGCGTTCGGCTCTGTATTCAATGTCTTCTTCATTCGGCTGGGGTATCTTTTCCATCAACCAAACAAATAAAGCCAATGGAGCGCAGAAGACCAAACCCGTATAAAAAGGCATCCAAAATTCGGAAATACCGAACTCAGCCATTAACCAAGCTCCAACAGATTTTACAAAACCCGAAGCGAAAATGAAACTTACCGCCAAAGCGGCGCCAATAAAATCGGTGCTTCTTCTGCCTTCTACGTAAGAAAAAACTACGCCCCAAAGCATTCCCAATGGGAAACCATTGACAAATAAGAAAACGATATTATACGGCATGGGGATCACCGCAAAAAGTAACCAGCTTAACCAAGATATGCCGGTTAGTAGCAAAATGATTTTTCCTCTTCCCGTCCTTTTTAACTCAGAGATATATTTAATGCCGTAAAACTTTGCCAATAAATACCCCAACATTTGGCTAATCACCAAAATTGTTTTGTAGCTGTAGCCTGCCAAGGTTAAGCCGTCGAAGGTGGCCACAGTAAAAGTTTTGCGATAGCCAAAAATCATGGTGTAGGCTAAAAATACTACTACGGCAGCATAAAGCCCAGTTTTGATGGATTTGCTAGAGTTGCTTTGGCTCATAAAAAGGTTAATCTTAACTTGAAGATAACCTAATTCTATTACAAGTCAAATATTTAGGCTTGCACGAAGCTTACGTTTTCGTTCAGTTGCTCAATTTCTTCTAGCGCAGCATCCCATAAGGCAATTCGCTGTTGCAGGGCTTCTTTTACAACTTTGCTGGCCTCTGTCCAAGCTTCTTGGGTTGTACACAACTCGCTAGTCATAGTTAATGCCAAATGACTGTGATGATCGCCATCTAGCTCAATGTGTCTATCTAAGTAATACTTGAAGGTCGTTACCTGATCCGGGTGTTTGCTATTCAAATCGTTTACCATGGTATGAAACATATTTGGGATTAGGTCTTCCCTGCCAAAAGTAAATGCAGCTGCGGTTGCGTGGTTTTTGCCAGCGTTGATTACGGCAAAAGTGCTATCCATAAATTGTTGAGCTGCTAAAGGAACTTTGGCTTGTGCATACGCTTGTTGAAACGTAGCTCCGTTTTGCAAGGCTTTGATGAAAGTGCTAATAGGTTTGGTGTTTGCGCCTACTTGCTGCATCGCATCTAAGTACAATTCGAAATGACTTTTAATGCCGCCTTCTGCATCCAAATCCGACTCTTCGCCAGCTACAATTTCATTAATCAATTGGCGAGTTTTGGCGTTTCCTACCGGAAACCAAGGCAAAGTAGTGCAGGTTAAGTTAATTTGTAAAGCCTTTAATAGCGACATGAAATCCCAAACGGCGTAGATATGGTGTTCCATAAAAACGCGAAGTGCCGGCAAATCGCTGATTTTGGTGTATACTTTATGGTTTACAATTTGTGCTTTTAACTCGGCAGCTTCTTGGTTTATTTTTTCTATTTGTGGATTCATGAGTATTTTAAGAGGACTTACGAAAGTTAACTTTAATTAGATTGCTAGCTCAGCAATTATTCGCCTAGTTTAAAATTCTTGTAATAAAAATCTTTGTCGGCATCGGTAATTGCTCTAATTACTTTACAAGGATTGCCCGCTGCAAATACATTATCGGGAATATCCTTGGTAACTACGCTGCCCGAGCCAATGACCACGTTGCTGCCAATGGTAACACCGGGGTTAATGACTACATTTCCGCCAAGCCAAACGCTATCGCCAATGGTAATGGGTTGCGCCCATTCGTGTTCTGGGTTGCGCAAATGCGGATGCAAAGGATGGCCTGCAGTGTAAATGGCTACGTTTGGGCCAATAAAAGCATGATGGCCAATGGAAACTTTGGCACAATCTAGAATGGTTAAATTGAAATTACTGTAGAAATGATCGCCAATTTCGATGTTATAACCGTAATCGCAACGAAAGGGAGGTTCTACATAAAACATGGTTTCGGTTTTGCCAAAAAGTTTTTTAATGAGCTGTTTGCGCTGTTTGATTTGCTTTGGGGGCAGGTTGTTGAACTCGAAAACAATTTCACGTGCTTTTAACCTGTCGTTAGCGAGTTCGTTGTCGCCAGCTTGATAGGCTTTGCCAGCCAGCATTTTTTCCTTTTCGCTCAATTTTTTTTCATCCATGGTGCCGCGAAATTACCAAGTGCTTTGCGAAGCCGCAATTATTTTTGTGTTTATGAGATTTGGGTGTTTTTTTCTTCTTTGCGTTTTTAGTGAAATCTTAAAAATCTTTGCGTTGAAATTAACCGCAAATAAAAATAGAAGGCTCGCAAAGTACGCAAAGATTTGTATAGGCTTTTGTGCAATAAACCCGTATTGAAGTGAAAATACTTTTTGTTTTGATGACGACAAAGATTGCTTCATCGTTGCTTTTCGCAAAGGCGATCGGTGTGCGAGCTGGAATTGGCAAAAAGATTGCAACAAAAAGCGGGGCTACCGTAACCGACGCCCCGCTGAATTTGCTTTACTCTTAAATCTCCTAAAAGGGACTATTATATTTTAAAGTTTGCCTTTGGCATAAGCATTTTCTGCTCGTTGTATGGCTTTTTTCTCTCTCCAATGTGCATATTTCTCCTTAAACGCCATTTTAACCAAGCTATCCACCGCACCGTGTCTAAACAAGCTCCAAACGCTAGCCACTTTTCGGGTAATAGATTGGTCCCAGGCTCTTAAACTCAATGAAAACGAGCCGTCTACATATTTCATCCAATGCCACATCCCGGTTGGCATAAATAAAGTATCGCCGTGTTCTAAGTAAACTTCATAGCCTTCAATACCATTTAGCGAAGGGAATTTTTCGAAATCTGGATTGTCTACTTTGTAATCTTCCAAAGCGTAAGTTGCATTTGGAAGGCAATAAAGGCGTTTTTTCCATTTGTAATCGAACAAGATAATGTGCTTACGACCGCCAAAGTGGGTATGGAAAATATGAGGCAAATCGATATCGTAGTGCAGGAAAGTTACCGAATTTGAGCCGCCAAAAAACATGGCAGGCATGCTTTCGATAAAACCGCCCATTAAATCTTTAGGGATTTTGATGTCGTTAATTAAGCTTGGTACCTTCTTAAAAAGGTTGAAGAAAAATATCCTTAACTCGGTTGGTTCACGTTTAATTAAATCCAGATAGTCCCCAAACTTCATGTGTGCCGTTGCCGCATTGATAGGTTTGCTCGGATCTGCTTTTGAGTTATCGTAAAGAGGTACTTCCAAATCGCCGCCAATTTCTTTCAAATATTCGGTAGTCCATTTTTCTCTGGCAGGCCAATCTTTAGTAAGTCCCTTAATTACCAAAGGACGTTTTTTCTTAAGATAATTCTTCTTAAAGTCTTCAGGCGTAATGGTATCTACGGTGTCAACTGGTTTTAAATTGAAGCTCATTTGGTATGATTTAAAAACTTTTTATCAAGTTAGCGAAAAACTTAATGGTTACAAAGTTGTGATAAAAAACGTAAAGGTGTATGTTCTTGTATAAAAGTTGAAAATAAAATGATGTTAAACACATAGAAACATTACCGCTTCATCTCTTAAAATTATTTAACTAAGCTCATTTAACGGGAGCAAATATGCTGATGTGTTTATTTGGTTTCATCTCTACTAAGCAATTAAGTAACTTTTGCTTTCTTAATAAGCTTAGCAAAATATGAAGGAAACAAACGTTTTAATAAAACTCCTTTTACTTCCTTGCCACCAATATAAACTTCATCTTTTTTCTGTTGAATTGCTTTGATGATCTGTTTAGCGCATTCTTCTGCTGGCATTCCATTTTCTTGCGCTTGGTCCATGGTACCTTGTTTGCTGCCATCGGCAGTTAAAGCGTTGATAGTAACTTTGGTTTTAATAAATCCTGGGCATGCTAACAAAACATGAATATTAGTGCTATCTAATTCTATTCTCAGCGATTCGAAATAACCGTGCAAAGCGTGTTTGGAGGCAGAGTAAGCCGAACGCAAGCTGGTGCCAAATTTACCAACTAAGCTGCTTATGCATACTATGGAGCCAGAGTCTTGTCTGATCATTTGCGGAAGAACGGCTTTGCTTAGAATTACAGTGCCCCAAAAGTTGATATCCATGAAACGTTTCTCGGTTTTTAAATCGGTAGCTAAAGCTAAAGCTCGTTGGCTAATACCGCCGCTGTTGATGAGGATATCGATACGGCCATAAATACGGATGGCTTCCTCGGCTTTTTTGGGTAAGCTTTCGCCATCTTCTAAATCTAATGAAAGCACATGTGTGTCTATTTGGTTGCGGCATTTTTGCTTTACGCGAAAAAGTTCATCCCGATTTCGGGAAGAGATAATGAGTTTAGCACCAGCCTTGGCAAGTTCGTAAACCAACGCTTCGCCAATGCCCGATGAAGCGCCAGTAATCCAAATAACTTTATCTTTCATGTTGTTAAGCCTTGTTTTTTTATTGGTTATGAAGCGATCATGATTTTGTTTCACCGTATGCCTCGATAAATCTTGATGGTTTCATGTTTCAAAATTACGATTTTAAAAATACGAGCCGATAGCTGTTGCGTTTCGATTAAGTAAAACTATCTCAGTTTTCATTAGTTAAAGTCTTCCTCGCTTAAGAATAATGCTGCGGCAATACCATCTGCAAAAAGCTTCCCTTTATTGGTTAGTTTGATAACGTGATCTTCGACCAATAGTTGTTCGCTAGCAACAAAGGTTTTAACTAGCTTTTGAGTTTGGTTAGCGTATTCTTTGCCAAAATCCATTGCTACTTTTTCTAAATCTAAGCCCCACATGGTTCTTAGAGAGGTCATCACGTATTCATTGAATTTATCTACCTGACTTAATTGCTCTATCGTTTCTGGAAGCTGGTTCTTGTTAAGGCTTTCCATGTACTTGGCATTGTTCGCAATATTGATGTATCTATCGTGCCCATCAAAGCCATGTGCAGAAGGGCCAATGCCTAAATAGGGCACACCCTTCCAGTAATTAGTGTTGTGTACAGCATATTTTCCCGGTAAGCTATAGTTAGAAATTTCATAGTGCTCAAAGCCATTGTTGGTCACCGTATCAATGAGCATCATAAACTGTTCTGCGCTTTGCTCATCACTAACATCAGGCTGTTTGCCTTTTTCGATAGCGTGGGCCAAAGCCGTTTTGGGCTCTACCGTAAGCGAATAGGCAGACAGGTGAGGTACTTGAAGTGCTATTGCGGTTTGGATATTGGTTTTCCACTTTTCGTTAGTAAGTAGCGGATAGCCATAAATTAAATCTATGGTAAGGTTTTCAAAGCCTGCATCCTGACTGCGTTTAATACAATCTGTAGCTTCCTGCGCATTGTGGGCACGGTTCATCCATACTAAATCTTCGTTAAAAAAAGATTGCGTACCAATGCTAAAGCGGTTAACGGGTAGTTTTCTTAATTCCGAAATTTTTGCAGCAGTAAGGTCGTCTGGATTGGTTTCTATGGTGATTTCGGCTTCCGAAGAAATAGAAAAATGATTTTCTATGGTGGCTAGAATTTGCTGTAATGCTGCCGTTGGCAGTACAGAAGGTGTCCCTCCACCAAAATAGATACTGCCAATTTGTTGTTGCGCTAATCTGTTTTTTTTAAGGACAATTTCTTTGCAAATAGCTTCTACCATCTCGTTCAAATATTTTGTTGAGGTAGTAAAGTGAAAGTCGCAGTAGGTGCAAGCTTTCTTGCAAAAAGGAATGTGGATATAGATACCGGCCATACTATTTTGTTATATAAAATGATGATAAAACAGTATAGAGATTTACATATAAACAATTGTATTTCAGTATATTGATGTTTTTATATTTTACCTCTGTCTTTTGCATTTTATCATATTTTATGTTACTTTTGTTACTCAAATGTTACTAATTAGTTATTTAGAGTAACAAAAGTAACAAGGGTTGTTTCTTAAATTTTTTGCCATGGTTACTGTTAGATATAAAAAACTTAAAGACGATAGATTCAGCGCCTATTTAGATGTTTATTCGAACAATGGACAGGACAAAGGTAAACGCAATTACGAATTTCTCAAGATTTATGTTTCCAAAGACTATTCCGATCCAAGTACTCGGATTGCCGAAGTAGATAAGGATAAGATGAAGGTCATTAAGGCAATCAGGAACAATCGTGAAGATAAGATGAGCTTTTCCGAGAATGGCTATCAGCAGACTGCAAAAATCAATTACAACCTTATCGATTATTTTCGCAGCTGCTTGGCCAAAAAACACTATTACCGTTTAGAATGCGTAACCATACAATTGGAAAAGTATGCTGATGGTGAGAAGATTTATTTCCAGGATATTGATGAAGAATTTTTGACCCTCTTCCAAGATTATCTTTTAAGTGTGGTCAGCCAGAATACGGCAAGTTCCTATATGACTACCTTTCGACAGTATTTCAATAAGTTGGTCGTGAAGGGTATCGTGCAGGTTTCTCCATTTCCGACATTTAAGATAGTTGGGCTTGCCGAAACCGAAATTACGACCCTAAACATTGATGAGGTTCGAATGTTAGCTGGTTGTATTCCCAAAAAGGGAAACAGCCAGATCAGGCAGGCCTTCTTGTTCTGTTGTTTTACTGGCCTTAGGTTTTCCGATGTGAAGAAATTGACCTATGATGAAATTCAGGACGGTCATCTTGTTTTCCGACCTGCAAAAACTACACAAAAGATCGTAAGGGTTCCATTGCTCGATGATGCACGTTCGGTAATGGATAAAGTCGATATTCATCCAAAAAACAATAAGGTATTTTGGGGTTTGCCCTCTAGTCAGGTTGTGAACCTCTATCTTAAGTTCTGGGGACTAGAAGCAGGGATTAAGAAGAGTTTACATTTTCATGCCGCAAGGCACACTTTTGCAACAATTGGTCTGACTTTTGGTATAGATCTTTACACGATGCAGAAATTGCTAGGTCATTCTAAGATCGAAATGACGCAGATTTATGCCAAAATCGTGGATGAAAAGAGAAAAGCAGAAATGTTGAAGTTTCCCAGCCTATTAGATGAAAAAAGTACTCTTTGAGGTGTTTTTACTTGCAATCTATCTTGCAATCTTCTTCCAGTTTCACCATTTGAGGGTACCTCTGGTGATTGGGGTGGTAGCGATTGCGCTTTGGGTAGTGCCAATACAGCTTTTGCTTTCGGTGAGCACCTCCAATTGGATCAACGAGATCACAGGAAGATACCACAGGTTATCTCTAGAAGAACGTTTGGCGCAGATCAGGACAGCTTTTGAAGGCCTATCCGATGTAGAAGCGGTAAAATTGAGGTGGTTTTATGTCCAAGCGTGCCTATTCCATTATATCATGATGCTTGTTGTAGCGCTTGGGTTTGTAGCCTTAGCCCTGCTTTTTCTGGCTGGAGGCATAAATGCCAAAGAACTTTCAGTTGCCACGGTAGGAGTGCTCGGCGCAATCATTGCCGCTGTCATTGGCTGTTTTACTTTACCAAAATTATATCCACCAACAGTTAAGAAGAACCTGGATGAAACGTTTCATCTCTTCCTTGGCGCAGATTGGAAGAAAAAACTCTTCCGAGAGGGACGTCAAATCGCCGAACAATCTGTTGAAAGGACATTTTATGATTTTTGGTTGGAAGGAAAAACCCTTGAAGAAAAAACACTAGCTTTCTCTGACTTCATAGAGCGAATCAACGCTGAAAGTGCAAATGGCCGATTACTGGAATGGGGCGATAAGGAAAAACTCGAAATAAGGTGCGTCATCCATGCTAGAGCTGTCAGCAAATCGCTAGCGGGTTTTCTCAAATACTGTATCGAGGAGCGAAAGGTGCTTTCTGGCGAAATCCTCCACCATAAGTACAGAGAGCTTATAAGGGATGTATTTCATCTGGAAGATATGAAAAGCCTAGTATTCCTTGAAGGACAGCGCTACAGGAACACTCCAGTAGAGTATGTAAAACTGTACAGGATAAAATAGCCCCTCACTGTTTTTTAATCTATAACATAAACCTATTTTGTTAGATATAGCGAAAGTCGTTCGATAGCTATCGAACGTTTGTATTGTGCTGTCTTTATCTTTCCATTTGCAAGATAAAATGGAGGTAAGATGAAGATAAACCCAGATATAAGATTGATCGATCTGAAAGTTTCAGATCTGGTGCAAATCCTGCACCAAGAGTGTCCACAGATTCCAGCGATCGCGCAGACTAGCGATGAAGATGAGATCGGTGGCTACGAAATTGCCGAACGGATAACTGGATATTCAAGACAGACCCTGTACCAGCTGAAATCTGCCGGACAATTGCCCTATCTGTCCCTGCCCAATGGCGGGGTACGGTTTTCCAAAAAAACAATTTTGGCTTGGCTGCTGTCACATAGGCGCCTCAATGAAGCCGAAGTTGCTGAAAAGGCAATGGAATTTGAGTTCAAGAGAAAGCTGCGAAGGAAGTAGCAGGTATCACCATACTAAAAACGGCAACACTTTGTGCGCAAAAGCTGTCCGCCATGTAAGGCTACCAATTGAGGGGAAGTTGTCCATTTTCCTTCAAAAATGGAGCGAGCGGAGGTTGGGCAGAGCCCTACCTTTCTCGCCCCAGGCTATCGCCATGGGGGGCTAGCGCACCCTCCGGGGGTGCGCTCCCTTAGCTAATGAGCCTAAAGGCCACATTTCAGCACCCCAGCTAGGGTGCGATATATCTAGATATGCCAATATAACTGACATTATGGGAAACGAACCACTAAGATCAATCAAATACTCCGAGGCCGAAGCGAACAAGCTTGAAAAGCTTGCGCTAAAGCTTGGAAGGCCCAAACGACAGGTTTTCCTTCAGATGGTGGAGTACTTTTACAGAACAAAAAAAGATCCATTGGACATTAACGATGATATGCTTAAGGCTACCATCATGCGCCAATACAAGGACTATGTTGGTTTTATAAAGACCCAGGAAAACGAACTGCTTATACCGACCAAACGGGAAATGGGGAGAATGCTCGACTCTCAGAAGAAAGTGATCACGGGATTTGGCCTGCTTGCCAAGCAGAATGAGCAGATGCCGGGACTTATCGAACGTCAGAACCAATATCTCAGCGGGCTGGAGACCAATTATCGCAGGATCGCACAATTGCTAAAAGACAAAGAACACCTCAAGGCGTTGTTCCTCGGCATACTCGAAAGCTATGCCTCCGCTCGAGATAATCTATCGGCGTTGGGATCCAGAAAGGAAAAGGAGCAGCTCTTGTCTACTACACTGTACCAGATCAAAATGCTATAGCTATGTACATCAACATCACCGATAAAAAAGAAGCGAACAACAAAAGCAGCTGTTCGAGCCTGGTCAATTATCTGGAAAAGGAAAACAGGATGCATCTTGCCGATGCGCCAGAGCGATGGTTTGGCCACAATGGTGCCGAATTTGAACCTTTCGAGGTGCGTAAGGGCATAGATGCCAATGTTGCTAAACTGGGTAGACAGGATGCCAAATTCTACCTGATCAACATCAGCCCCAGCCAAAAAGAGCTCCACCACCTTGAGAAAATGTTCGGCAAGAATGGGACGTCTGAAGCACTGAAAAGCTATGCGGAAAAAGTGATGGACGAATATGCACGCAATTTCAATAGACCGGGAATCAATAGCAACGAAGACCTGTTGTGGTTTGCAAAACTGGAACACCATAGGTACTATAGCCATAATGACAGAGAGGTAAAAGATGGTGCCAGAAAAAGGGGCGAACTAAAACTTGGAGACCAGCGGCATATCCAGGTCATTGTCAGCAGGAAGGACATTGCAAATAAGGTCAAGCTCAGTCCGATGAACGCTTCGCGTGGAAAAAACGTGGAACATTCCAAAAAAATGGGGCAATTTGACCGGACTGCCTTCAAGCGGTGCGGCGAAATGGTGTTCGACCGGGAATTCGAGTTTGAAAGGGGACTAAAGGATATGATGGACTATTCCAATATCCAGAAAAACGGAACGATCGAACAGCGAAAACAACTGGATATACTTACCGCTGGAGCAAATATGCAAGAAGATCCAAACCGGATTATACCCAATCTTGCCATGGAGATTTCCAATGGGCTTTTTAAAAGCGCTGGTGTTATGTTGGAACATGCAGGTACTACAGCATCAAAATTTCTCGACATTATGCTTGAGCCGGTATATGTGCCAATAGTACAAGAGCCCAATCCCATGTACAAGAAGAAAAAGAAGATTAGTGAACAGGATCAATCCCAACAGTTGAGTAGATAATAAAAAAATCAAGTTATGAGTATACAAAAAGAACAATTAAAAATTTTTCAGGAGGTCCAGTCACAGCTTGAGCTGAGGGTCAGGAACTTGGAAAGAAAAGTGTCGGAATACCCGAGGATAAGAATTCCAGACTATTCTAATGATCTCAAGCTCGCACGCAGGTCCATCGAATCTTTCCTCGCCGCCGGTTACCAAAAACAAATGGCGCAGACCATGGAACAGATCAGACAACTGGTTGAAAGCATGCCACCTGTCGTTGTCGTACAGTACCACCACCATTTCGCCAAACTGACCAAACGGGTAGTTGTTGCATTTTCCGTGCTGATCGCCTTGCTTGGCATTGCTATTTGGCTTGCCTATTACTTTTACAAGCACTAAGTACACTCAAAATTTGAAAAAATATGAAAAATTATGTAAATTTGAACATACTGGATTTCCAGCCATTGGCCCTGAGCATTTTTATAGATGCCACAGAAACCCCGAAGGGCATCATTGTGCCACTTTGCGATTGGCCAAAGCTGAAACCAGCAATAGATCCACGAAGTCCACTTTATAAGCTTATGGCAACCCTGACATTTGTACCTTTCCATGAACTTACCCTAGAAGAGAAATCAATACTTCTGGAAGACAAGTTACGTGAAGTAGAACGGGAAAACCTTAGAAAGGGTTCCTTTCGTGCGTACAAAAATGAGCTTTGTACATCCCAAGATATTTATGTCAACGAATATGCTGACCGTAAGGAACTTGTGAGCATAGATGCGAAAACTGGTAATATTTCCCTGATCAAAAAGCTCGATTGAAATGAACCCTTTACAGCTTTACGTTTTGGCTGGTCCCAATGGGGCGGGCAAATCGACCCTGTCTGAAACATTTGTCCCTCCAGGTACAGATATTTTTGACGGTGATAAGGAAATTGCCCTTTTAAGGCACAAATATCCGATGACCGATAGTGGAGACCTTTACGATGCGGCAAATGTTGTCATTTTTCAGAAGAGAAAAGAATATGCCATTGCCGCTGGCAATGATTTTGCATTTGAAACAAATTTCAGAACAAAGGAAGTCATGGAAAGTGTCAAGCAGTTCGAGAAGGCAGGATATGAAACCAGGCTGATATTTATTGGCCTTCCAACGATAGAAGATTCACTTTTCCGGGTGCATATGAGAGTGAAAACAGGTGGACATTTTGTAGATGCCGACAATGTCAGTAGGAATTTTTCGGGAGGTATGGAAAATCTCATCAGTTTTTACGACAGGTTCACCTCTGTAGATGTATTTGAGAGTTCAATGGAGCAGGATTCTCCGTTCAAAATGAATTCCCTAGTCACGATCAAGAAAGGAATCATTACTGCACAGGCTGAAAATCTGCCCAATTGGATGAGGAGGCTGAGTAATGAGATTGATAATAAGCGTGAACAAGAGATCAAGTCGCATATCCAGAAACAGCCAAAGCAGGAAAAAAACAGAGGACATGATATAGATGGTGGGATGGGAATGGGGAGATAGTACGAATTCTGTATTATCCTGATTTTCCCCACGCTCGTTTGCGGCCTACAAAAAAGGGAACGGCTGAGGCCTGTTCCCTTTTCTTGTTCTTTCATCTACGGAATTAGATTGACATGCCCATCCGCTGCATTTACAATTGGAATTTCGCATGTGTTTGGCTTTCAGTGTTTTCATCCTCAAAAATTTTTTCTGAACAAGAACTACTACTCTTATAGCTCAAGGTATCTGATTTCTCGATTTAGCTGATCGCTTCTTTGATTCCATCTTTTGGCATAAAAACAAAAGTTCAAATACTTCCAGTGACCATTAGGGTTTTTTATTCCTAAATTTTAACTACAGGTGAAATAATTTTTTAAATACAAGACTGATAGAAGCTGACCTAATTAATGTTGAATAAGCGATAATCAAGTTAAAAAAGAAGTCCTATATCTAACACTAATTGATTGGAATTATAAAAATTTAAAACGCTTAAAATCAGAATTTTAATTTAATTGTTGTCTTGTAGAACGTGGGTGCTGCGCATCGCTTTGTTTTTCAAAAGTGCACAGGGTGGGGGGCGGTCAAATGAGGTACGTTGGGTTAGACCAATTGAATTTTTATTGAGTAATAAGAAGGCTTGTATTTAATTTGCTGATTTTCAATTTTTAGCTTAAAAACGGAGGCCACTATCCAGTGGTAGCTCCGTTTACTTATTAACTGACCTTTTATTAACTCACAAAATCACCTCTGCCAGCTTCATTGACATTTATAAAAAGATTTCAATGAAAAATAAAAGTATCTTCTATTTTACTGGAATGGAAAAGGCAACCTCTTCCGGAGGTAGGCACTACTCCCTAAACCATCTACAGGATAGTTGCGTTTTGTTGATCGCTATTCTAACAAATCCTCCTGTCAAAAATCTTAACCTCTAATTAATTGAGCATAGGCAATTGTACTGCAAAAAAATAATGTAGCGATCAATATCATCCTACTCGACACCATTCACCTCCTTCCTGCCATAGCTAACTAGAAAGTAATTGACCGAAGCTTTTTGTGAGACCAGCTCGAGCCCATAGCTAGCCAGTTTCTTGCGGATCGTCTTTATATCCGTCGAAGGATCTAACTTCTCACCGATAACAGAAAAGAGGCTAGCGCAGTTGATATTAAACTAGTATTAAACCTTAAAGATGAACTGGAAACGGCAACTAGAAAGACTACCATTGTTGATGGTACTTATCTTAAAATAGAAGATGTGTTGGAAACTGGAGCTGAGCCAGTTGATTTGAGGTGGAACGTGGTAACACCTGCTACGGCTAAAATCATAGATAAACAAACCATCACGCTTTCTCAGCAAGGTAAAAGCCTTTTAGTTAAATTCAAATCAGATATCCCCTTTGACTTGGTTATACGTCCTTCAGAAGATCCTGCTAAGTATAAGAATGAATTTGGTGGTTATAATTATGCCGAATACAACCAAAAAAATACAGGTACGATCATGATTGGTTTTGATGCAAAAATATCCGCCAGTAAGAAAACTATTTTTAAGATTGTATTTGAGGATAATTAGATTGTATAAATCGTAAATCAGCCTTTCAATCAGCATCCAATAATTGAGAATCCATTTTTCATTCATTATATTTAAATAACGATTTTATTTAGTTCTTCATAAAAATCTTCGTCTATTTCTGCGATTCTCTTAAGATCTTCATAGAGGTTTTCGCAGAATTCAATAGAAATGGAAGCCAAATTGGGCAAGCACTTTTTTGTTTGCTTGCCCTTTCTTTTCGGCTAATTTGCTGTTGATATCATAGACAAGCGAGAATTATTTAGGACAGCTTAGCCTCAAGTATAGCAATTTTTGTTTCTGCTTCCATTTTATTCCTTGTGATCCAAGCTTTCCAAACCACCCTAAAAAGGCATGCTTACTATCTGGATAGGCACACTTTGTCGATGAGATGCTGAGATATGGCCTAATGATAGGTTATAATTGAAGTTATTGAGGCATAAAAGTCAAAATTGATACTATTTGACCTAAAATTTATAATAAAAATCTGTTTTCTCACTTAAACTTGCAGTTGTTAAAAGGTCAACTTTTTATCAGCTAACCAAGTATATAACCAACTCCCCAAATGTTTGAACAAGAACGTACAGAAGTTTTACCGATACCCAATAAAATGTATAGGCGCAAAGCGATGCAGCAATTAATCTCGCTGTTTTCAGTCCTGTGTATTTTTGCGCCATGTTTTGGCCAGTCAGAATTTATTACTATATGGAAAACGGACAATTCCAGTGGGGCAAATATCAATACAAGCACTACCCAGATAAAACTACCTTTTTACGAAACATCATATGCGGGAAAATGGGAAAAGGTTGGCGAACCTACTGTAAAAGGAACTTTTAGTAAAGCCACTCTTTCTGGCAATGTGCTGGATTTTAACGAAATCCACAGTACATGATTGAAAATATAATGTAATAACACGTAAGAGAATCTTTATCATTCTAAAAATCTCTTTAGGTTTGTTGCTAGAAATCTATCTTTGTTTTACAGAACTACAAATGGATCGCATAAACATTAAAAAATTAGCAGAAGCGTTAAATCTTTCTAAATCTACGGTATCTAGGGCTTTTAGGGATAATGACGAAATTAAGGCAGATACTAAGGCTCGTATTTTAGCTAAAGCAAAAGAATTAAATTATCAGCCTAATCACTATGCGAGTAATTTACGTGAGCAAAAAAGCCGTACCATTGCCATTATAGTTCCAGAGCTTGCTAATAATTACTTTTCTCAGGCAATTCACGGAATTGAAAGAATAGCTCGTGAACACAACTATCATATACTTATTTATGTTACCGATGATGATTACCAAAAGGAAGTAGATTTTATAAGGCACTTACATAATGGCAGGGCCGACGGTATTATTATGTCTGCTTCTGGCGAAGCCAATAACCATAGTTATTTAAATAAATTAGGAGGAAAGCGTTTGCCTTTGGTGTTTTTTGATAGGGTGTATGAGGATATTGATGTACCTAGGGTAGTCACAAACGATTACGATAGTAGTTTTAAAGCAACAGAGCATCTTATTCTGCAAGGATGTGAAAAAATAGCATACTTAGTAGTTAACAAGAGTTTAAGTATTGGCAAAACACGTATGCAAGGATATATAGATGCATTAGAAAAGTATCGAATTAAGTTTGATGACCGTTATATCGTAGATTGTAGCAATAGCTACGAAGAAAATGATGTAATTGTTAAAGAAGTACTAAAGGATTTAAAACCCGATGGTATTTTTGCTTCTGTAGAGCGTTTGGCATTTGCAACCTATTATGCTTGCTACGATTTGAAATTGGAAATACCAAAAGACCTTAAGGTAATAAGTTTTTCAAGCTTAGAGATAGCTCCTTTGCTAAATCCTTCTTTAACCACTATTACGCAACCAGCTACAGAGATAGGTGGTCAGGCTGCGCAACTTTTGTTCAATATATTAGAGGGGGAAGAGGTGGTGAACACTATTCAGGAAGTAGTGTTGAAATCTAAATTATTTATCAGAAAATCCACAAATAAATGATAAGCTTTTGATGCAATTTCGATCGATTTTTTTGCATCAAAATTCTGCATATTTTTTTAACTTTTTTGTAAGCTTAGTGTATTTTAGGAAGAATTTTGCCAAATTTTCGGGAACGTTCCCGAAAATTCGCGTGTATTTTTCCGTAATTTTTCGGGAACGTTCCCGATTGTTAGTGTATATAAAAGCTTAGTGTTGTTTTTACACTATTAAATAATTTTTTGTTTGTTTATTTATCAATAAATCAATTGTTTATGTTGTTTTTGGGTTTGCTTTTTAGATTTGTTTATATAGGTGCTAAGTGTTTTCTTTTTCAATTTTTTTTTGCCAAATATTCGCTTGAAAATAAATTTTAAATAAATTTTGATTTTAATTTTGAGCTTGTAAATTAGTTCTTCGTGTATTTTAACTGAAATTCTAACCAAATTTATTAATCAAATTTACTCCAAGTATGAAAGTATTTTACCTGTTAAAACAGGGCCTTTTAGTACTCTTGCTTTTTGCAGTATTAAAAGTTCAAGCACAAACCGGCACATTGTCTGGAAAAGTGTTAGATGAAACTGGTCAACCCTTGCCAGGAGCCTCTGTAGCAATTAAAGGGACAACCAAAATTGTAGGAACATTAGCCGATGGTTCATTTCAATTTGTTGGTATTAGTGGCACTGTTGTTTTAGTAACAAATTTTATTGGTTATCAAGCACAAGAACAAAGTATTACTGTAAATGGTAATACTACTTTGAATTTTAAGATGGTTCCTGATAATCAAAATCTAAACGAGGTAGTTGTTATCGGTTACGGAGCTGTACAAAAGAAAGATTTAACTGGATCTGTTAGTACCGTGAGTGCTAAAGATTTCCAAAAAGGAACAGTTACTACCCCCGATCAACTTATCCAAGGTAAGGTACCAGGTGTAAGTATTACGCCAAATGGTGGACAACCCGGGGGAAGTGCACAAATTAGAATTAGGGGAGGTGCATCATTGAATGCAAGTAATGATCCTTTAATTGTAATTGATGGTGTACCCTTTAGCGGAAATAGTATTGGTAATGCACCCAGTCCATTATCATTAATCAATCCGAATGATATAGAAACATTTACTGTGCTAAAAGATGCGAACGCAACGGCAATTTATGGTTCTAGAGCGTCGAATGGGGTTATTTTAATCACTACTAAAAAAGGAACTAGTGGTCAGCCATCTATCAATTTCAGTACAAATAATTCATTAGCTACTTTAATAAAAAAAGTAGATGTTCTTACTGCTGATGAAATACGTGAATACGTAAATGCGAATGGTACAAATGATCAAAAATTATTGGTGGGCAGCGCTAATACCGACTGGCAAGATGAAATATATCGCAATGCGTACACTACCGATAATAATATTTCAATATCAGGCACTGCAAAAGGATTGAATATGCCGTATCGTATTTCTGGAGGCTATTTAAATCAGAACGGATTGTTGTTGTCAGACCAATTGAAACGTGGTACTGCGGCTATAAATCTTTCTCCTAAATTTTTTGATAATCATTTAAAAGTTGATTTAAACATTAAGGGAGCAATTACTAAATCTTACTTTGGTAATCAGGGTGCTATTGGTGCGGCTATCCAATATGATCCAACACAACCCGTTTACGATAGCAATAGTATTTTTGGAGGTTACAAAGAATGGCAAACGGGCTCAGGTTCATCTGCTGTGCCTAACACAAATGCGCCAAATAATCCGGTTGGGTTAATTAAAGAACGTACCGATGTTGGTGATGCAAAACGTAGCTTCGGTAATTTAACCTTAGATTATACTTTCCACTTCTTGCCAGAACTGAGAGCAAACTTAAATTTAGGTTATGATGTAACTAAAGGAACGGGACATACGTTTGTACCTGATTATGCTGCTCAAAGCTATGCAACTCGTGGTTTTTTCCAAGATCGCAAAAACACTTCTAATGATTATACATCAGAGTTTTACTTAAATTATGCTAAAACCTTAGAAAGTATTAAAAGTAGAATTGATGTAACAGCAGGTTATGGTTATTACGATATAAAACAAACCAATTATAATTTTACTTCTTACAGAGCAGATAAAACAACACAAATTACTGCTCCAGCGTATCCGTTTGAAGTACAACAAAATAAGTTACTTTCTTACTACGGTCGTTTAATATATACTTTTGCCGATAACTACATACTTTCTGGTACAATGCGTGCCGATGCTTCTTCAAAATTTGCAGAAGACAACAGATGGGGATATTTTCCTTCGGTTGGTTTTACGTGGAGAGTTATTAATGAGAGTTTCTTAAAATACAGCAATGTATTTTCTGATTTAAAATTAAGATTAAGTTACGGTAGAACGGGAAATAAAGATGGTATAGGAAACTATGAATATTTAGCCAGATATTATCCAAATTCTACCACCGGTCAATACCAAATTGGCGACACTTTTTACAATTATTATAGCCCTGCCGGATATGACAAAGATTTAAGATGGGAAACTACTGATACTTACAATGCGGGTATAGATTACGGATTTTTGAAAGGCAAAATTTATGGTAGCATAGATGTGTATTCTAAAAAAACCAAAGATTTATTGAGTTTAGTAAACATCCCGTTAGGTGTAAACTTTACTAACGTTTTAACTACTAACGTTGGTAGCATGGAAGTTAAAGGTATAGAAGGTAATATCAATTTAAATATTATTGATAGAACCGATGTGAATTGGACGGTTGGTTTTAATGCATCGTACAATAAAAGAAAAATTACCAATTTAACGCTGATAGATGATAATTCGGCCGCTATAGATGCTGGAGATATTACCGGAGGAACTGGTATACACTTGAAATACAATGCTGTAAACCAAAAACCAGGCGCATTTTTAGTTAGAAAGCAAGTGTATGACGCCGCTGGAAAACCAATATACAATTTATATGAAGATTTAAATGGTGATGGACAAGCAACTGATGCAGATAAGTACTATTATCATTCACCAGATCCAAGTGTAACTATGGGATTTAGTACGTCGTTTAGCTATAAAAAATGGACATTCAGTACTGTTTTGCGTGCTAATTTAGGTAACTACATTTACGATAACGTTTCGTCTAATTTTGGAGTAAACTATAACTTGTTAAGTGTTCAAGGCAATATCAATAATGCGGCGAGAGATTTCTTATACACTGGTTTTAGTGGAAATTCTGGTTATCAATACTTAAGTGATTACTATATCAAAAACGCATCTTTTGTAAAAATGGATAATCTAGGTGTAGGTTATGACTTTGGTAGAATCAGTAAATCTGGTAAGCTAAATCTGCGTGTATCTGCCAATGTGCAAAACGTATTTACAATTACAAAATACGATGGAATTGATCCAGAGTCTGTTTCAGGAATTGACAACAATTTATACCCAAGACCAAGAACATACACATTGGGATTAAATATTGGACTTTAAATAGGGGAAATTAGTAATGAAAAAGATATTATATAAATTTTTAATAGCGCCATTATTTTTTGGGGTATTATTTACGGCTTGTAAAAAAGACGCACTTAATCTTAAACCAACTAATGATGTTACCGCTGATGAAGTATATGCTACACCAGCAGGTTATAAAAACGAATTAGTTAAGCTTTATGCAACGTATGCATTAACCAGTTCTCAAGGATCTGATGCAAGTGATGTAGGTGGTTTAAATGCTGGTTTTGCAGATTTTCTACGTTTATTTTGGACTTCGCAAGAATTCACAACAGACGAGGCAATTTGCGCATGGGGTGATACAGGTATTCCAGAGTTAAACCAATCAACTTGGACAACAGATAATCAATTTTTAAGAGGTTTATACTCGAGATCTATTTTACACATTACTGTATGTAACGAGTTTTTAAGAGAGAGTACGCCAGAGAAATTAGCAGCAAGAAACATTACTGGAAACGATGCAACTAATATTGTGCGTTATCGTGCAGAGGCTCGTTTTTTACGTGCCTTCCAGTACTGGGTTTTAATGGATGGCTTTGGAAACCCTCCTTTTGTAACAGAAACTGATGACATTGGTAAGGGGTTGCCAAAACAAATTAAAAGAGCCGAATTGTTTAATTACATCGAATCGGAACTTAAAGCAATTGAAGGTGATTTAGCAGACGCTCGTACAAACGAATACGGAAGAGCCGATAAAGGTGCTGCATGGGCACTTTTAGCCAGAATGTATTTAAATGCGCAAGTGTATACTGGTACTGCAAAATATACTGATGCAATTACATATTCGTCTAAAGTAATTAACGCAACAACTGGCGGAGGTTATGCTTTAAAATCTAAGTACATGCACCTGTTTCGTACTGATAATGATAAAAATAATGCGGAGGTTATTTTAAGTATTAACTACGATGGGGTAAAAGGTACAAATTGGGGTGGTACAACCTATTTGATAAATGCATCTGTAAATGCAGATATGAATCCAACTTCTTTTGGAATACCGAATGGTGGTTGGACTGGAAATCGTACTCGACAAAATTTAACTGCATTGTTTTCGGATGTTACTGGAGCTACTGATAAACGAGGAGAATTTTTTGGTACGAAAGCCATTGTTGATGAAATGGGAGTTTTTACTGATGGTCTTAGAGTTACCAAGTTCAAAAATGTAAGCTCAACAGGTGAAGCAGGCGCTACGTTAAATGGCGAATTTAGCTCTCTAGACTTTCCATTATTCCGCTTAGCTGAACAATATTTAATTTACGGTGAGGCAGTAGCCAGAGGAGGTGCAGGTGGTACCGTAGCACAGGCCCTTATTTACGTAAATAATTTGCGTGCTCGTGCTTACGAAAATACTAATGGTGCGGTTTCGTTAAGTAACCTTACAACTGATTTCTATTTAGACGAACGCGGAAGAGAATTGTATTGGGAAGGTCATCGTCGTACGGATTTAGTGCGCTATGGAAAATTTGCTGGTAACACATATTTATGGCCTTTTAAAGGCGGAACAAAAGCTGGAGCAAATGTTCCTGCGCATCGTAATATTTATCCCATACCTGCAACAGATATTGGGAACAATACCAATTTGATACAAAATCAGGGTTATTAATCATTAACTGAATTAAAAAATGAAAATATTTAAAATAATGATCTTGGCCTTAATGGTAACTGGGCTGTGGTCGTGCGAAAAAGATGGTACTAAAACTATCGTTAAAACTGATGGGGCAACTTCAAATTTTTCTGCTTCGGTAAGTACTGTTGTTATAGATAATACTATGTTAACAACCGATGTGATTAGTTTCAATTTAAAACAACCAGATTTTGGTTATCAAGCTGGTGTTACAAATGTCATTCAACTATCTACAAAGGCAAATAATTTTGCTGCTGGCACATACAAAGAATATACAGTGGAACCTAATGCAACACAAAAGAAATACAATGGTTTAGATTTTAATACCATGCTTTTGGCATTAAACATTTCATCTTCTCAAAACACAGATATTGTAGCAAGACTAAAATCAACCATTTCTGAAACTATTGCGCCAGTATATAGCAATGTTATTACTATTAGTGCAAAGCCATTTCCGCTTACTGCTTGGGTTTATGTACCAGGTGGTTATCAAGGTTGGGATCCTAGTACTGCAGATAGTTTAGTTTCGGCAACAGGCAATGGTATTTATACTGGTGTAATCACGTTTACGGCTGCCAATCAAGGATTTAAAATTACATCCAAAAAGAATTGGGACAATGATTATGGCAGTGCAGGTGCTGGAAAATTGGTGGCCAAAGGAGGTGATTTAACCGCTGCTACTCCAGGACAAAAATTAGTTACTGTTAATTTAAATGATATGACCTATGCCATTGAAGACAATAAAGTTTGGTCTATTATAGGTGGTGCTACACCAGGCGATTGGAGTAACGATACTAATATGCAAACCAAAAATGATGGCAAAAATGTTTGGACATTAACTACTAATTTAATTGGTGGTAACGACTTAAAGTTTCGCTATAATCATGATTGGGGAACTAACTTGGGTGGATCACTAGCCGCACTAACAACAGGCGGAGATAACATTAGAATTGCAACTTCTGGTAATTATACCATTACACTCACAGTTGTATATGATAATGCTGGAAATGTTACTGGAGGTAATGCAGTGCTAGTTAAGAACTAATCTAAATCAGCCAATCGTCTTTTAAACTTGGTATCCAAAATTTAACACATTTTTTGGATGCCAAGTTATTCAACTAAATCATACCATGTCCAAATCTGTATCTATTTTATTTTTTTATTTTCTATTTACCGCTGTAAGTTTAAAAGCACAAACTGGTCCTGTTTTATCAGTTGGGAATATTAAAAACATCAATATCGATAAACAAAAAATAACCTTTAACACTGAAAATGCTTATGGCGAAATTAGTGTCTACAGTACGAATATAATTCGGGTAAGAATAGACAAAAAAGTATTAGCTAAAGATTTTTCTTATGCGGTAGTTAAACAGCCTGAAGTTACCAAAGTTAATTTTACACAAAATGATAATGAAATCTTAATTCAAACAGACTCATTAAAAGCAATTGTATCTAAAAGACCTTTTGCAGTGGCTTTTTATACCTTAGATGGAAAAATTATAAACGAAGACGAAAAAGGTTTACAAAATGCTTGGGTTGCTGAAGAAGTTACTGCTTACAAACACATGCAAGATGGAGAGCGCTTTGTTGGTTTAGGCGAAAAAACAGGAAATCTAGATAGAAAAGGGAATGGATATACTAATTGGAACTACGACGCTTTTGGCTATTCAACTGGACAAGATCCGCTTTATTCTTCAATTCCATTTTATATAGGGATACACAGCGGATTAAATTACGGAATTTTCTTGGACAATACCTATCAAACAGATTTTAACTTCGGAGCAAGTAATAACCGTTTTTCATCTTTTTCTGCACAAGGTGGAGAGTTGAATTATTATTTCATCTATCACAAGAAACTGGCAGATATTATTACTTCGTACACCGCTTTAACTGGTCGTATGAAAATGCCTCCACTTTGGAGTTTAGGGTATCAACAAAATAGATACAGTTATTATCCAGAAACTGAAGTAATGCGTATTGCGCAAACTTTGAGAGAAAAGAAAATCCCAGCCGATGGTATTACCTTGGATATTCATTATATGGACCAGTACAAGTTGTTTACTTGGGACAAATCGAGATTTAGTGACCCATTAGCAATGAATAAAAAACTTAAGGATTTAGGTTTTAGAACTACTGTAATTGTAGATCCGGGTATTAAAGTAGAAAAAGATTACGATGCTTATGAAGACGGCGTTAAAAAAGGAATTTTTGTAAAATATCCAGACAGTACCAATTTTACAGCGCAAGTTTGGCCGGGATGGTGCCATTTTCCAGATTTTACTTCAATCGCAGGTAGAGAATGGTGGAAAGAAAAAATCAAGTTCTTCGCAAACACAGGTGTGGATGGCATTTGGAACGACATGAACGAAATTGCGAGTTGGGGACAAAAAATGCCTTCTAATATTACGTTTAATTATGATGGAGCCTTAGCTAGCCATAAGCAAGCGCATAATGTTTATGGTATGCAAATGGCTAGATCAAGTTTCGAAGGTGCAATAGCTGCAACCAACAAACGTCCGTTTAATTTAACACGTGCTGGTTACGCAGGTTTACAACGTTATACTGCAATTTGGACAGGTGATAATAGATCAGAAGAAGATCACATGTTGTTGGGTGTACGCTTAATGAACAGTTTGGGATTAAGTGGTGTAGCTTTTACAGGAATGGATATTGGTGGTTTTACTGGTAATCCATCAGTAAGTTTGTATGCACGTTGGATACAGATTGGCGCATTTAACCCTTATTTCCGTAATCATACGGCGGTTAATACCAAATCATCAGAGCCGTGGAGCTATGGTGAAGAAGTGACTGAAATTTCTAGAAATTATATTAATCTACGTTATCGTTTACTCCCATATTTATATTCAACATTTAATCAGGCTGTAAATACTGGTATGCCGGTAGTACGTAGTTTAGCAATAGACAATACTTTCGAACCAAAAGTGTACGATACGCAGTTCCAAAATCAATTTTTATTTGGAAATGCATTTTTAGTAGCGCCTTTTGAAAGTACGAAAAACTATGGTAACGTGTTCTTTCCTAAAGGCAAATGGTATAACTTGTATAATGGCGAGGTTATAGAAGGAAATTCGGAAAAAGTTGTTGCACTAAGTATTCAGAAACTTCCGGTTTTTGTGAAAGAAAGCAGTATTGTACCTATGCAATCGTTAGTGCAAACCACTGCCGAAAAACCAACCGACACTTTGGCAATTCATATTTACAAAGGCGCCACCAATAACAGCTTTACTTATTACGAAGATGATGGAGAAAGCTATAATTATGAAAAGGGCGAGTTTTACAAAAGAAATATCAGTTATGATGCGGTTAAAAAGAGTATTGTTTTTAACAAAGTAGAAGGAAGCTATCAATCTAAATTTTCGAAGTTAAAACTTGTTTTTCATGGTTTTGCGACTACTGATAGAATTGTTGCAGGCAAAGCTTTACAAGATGATTTTGTTTCTTTTTTAACGCCTATTTCCAGGTTTGATCCTCAAGGTACAGCAAACCCTATAGAAGGTTATAACGTAAAAAGCGTAACATTAAATAACACCAATAACCAATTTGAAATTAAGTACTAATCATGAAGAAATTATATATCATTGTATTTGCTCTATTATTTAGTGTAACCGTTGTTGCGCAATTACCAAAACTAGAAAGGGTAGAACCTGCTTTTTGGTGGGCTGGTATGCAAAATCCAAAATTACAACTGCTTGTACACGGAAAAGATATTGGTAAAAATTCGGTAACCATTAAATACGATGGTGTAACACTTACTAAGGTTCATCAGGTAGAAAATCCCAATTATCTGTTTTTAGATTTAGAGTTGGCTAATAATGTAAAAGCAGGCAAGTTTCCAATCATTTTTAGTTTAAATGGCAAAAAGCAAACAGAATTTGTTTACGAACTTAAGCAAAGAACTACGGGCGAAAAACTACATCAAGGAGTAAATACGAAAGATTTTATCTACTTAATTATGCCCGATCGTTTTTCTAACGGAGATAAAACTAACGATGTAGTGAAGGGAATGAATGAAGCTGCGCTGAACAGAGATAGTATGTTTTATCGTCACGGTGGTGATATACAGGGGATCATTAATCATTTAGATTATTTGCAAGAATTGGGTGTAACTACATTGTGGCTAAATCCAGTATTAGAAAACGACCAACCAAAAACTTCTTATCACGGTTATGCCAATACAGAAAACTACAAAATAGACAGAAGGTTTGGAAGCAATGAATTGTACAAAAAACTAGTAGACGAATGCCACAAGCGTGGAATGAAGATGATTAAGGATTTGGTGCACAACCATTTCGGTACAGAACATTTTACCATCAAAGATTTGCCCATGAAAAACTGGGTTCACCAATGGCCAGAATACACCAAAACAACTTATAGAGAACAGGTGCATTTTGATCCCTACGTATCTAAAAGAGATAAAGATTTGATGGAGAAAGGCTGGTTTGATAAACATATGGCCGATTTGGATCAGACAAATCTTTTTGTGCAGAACTATCTTACTCAAAGTCACATCTGGTGGATTGAATATGCAGGTTTGGATGGTTTTAGATTAGATACCTATGCCTATAACAACTTAGGATTTATGGCCGATTGGGCCAATAAGATTACTGCCGAATACCCAAATTTTACATTTTTTGGAGAAACCTGGGTGCATGGCGTTCCTAATCAGGCGTATTTTACCGAAGGCAATAAAATTAATCAAGGTATTGATACCAAGTTGCAAGGCGTAACTGATTTCCAAGCATTGTGGGGTATTAATGAAGCTTTAACAGGAAAATTTGGATGGATGGATGGCTTAGTAAGGCTTTACAATGTTTTTGCAAACGATTATATGTACAAAGATCCCACACGTAACGTAGTTTTCTTAGATAATCACGATATCAGTAGGTTTTATTCTGTAGTGGGCGAAGATTTTAATAAATATAAATCTGGCATTGCTTGGTTGCTAACCACACGAGGTATTCCACAATTTTACTATGGCACCGAAATTTTGATGAAGAACTATGCCAATCCAGATGGTTTGGTACGTGATGATTTTCCAGGAGGATGGCAAGGCGATAAAACCAATAAATTTATTGCTGGTGGCAGAACAGAAAAGGAAAATGAAGCTTTCAATTATGTAAAAAAGCTGGCTAATTATCGTAAAAATAACGAAGTGTTACAAACTGGAAAGATGATGCAATTTATTCCAGAAGAAGGTATCTATGTTTATTTCAGGTACAACGCTGATAAGACCATAATGATTATAATGAACAGTAACACAGAAGAAAAATCAGTGCCAACAGCACGTTTTGCGGAAAGAATTTTGTCTGCTACAACTGCAAAAAATGTTGTTACTGAAGAAACGCTAAATACGCTCGAAACTATAAAAATACCAGCTACAACAACACTAGTATTAGAATTAAAATAACATACAGTCAATATAAATGACATTAGAGCATTATTCAGAAAAACCATTACCTATGGAGATAAAAGCATGCCTGTTCGATTTGGATGGGGTTTTGGTAGATACCGCAGTATATCATTTTAAAGCATGGCGAAAACTTGCCAATCATTTAGGTTTCGATTTTACTGAAGCGCAAAATGAACAATTGAAAGGAATTAGCAGGGTAGAAAGTTTAAATAAAATATTGGCTTGGGGAAATGTTGAGAAAACCGAAGACGAAAAACAACAACTGGCCACAGAAAAGAATGAATGGTATGTAGCCATGATTTCGAAAATGACACCTGCAGAAGTTTTACCAGGCACCGTAGATTTTTTAACAGCAATTAAAAAAGCAGGTTATAAAATAGCTTTAGGCTCGGCTAGTAAAAATTCTGCTTTAATATTAGAGAGAACTCAAATTGCTCATTTTTTTGAAGAAATAGTTGATGGTAATTTGGTGAGCAAATCAAAGCCAGATCCAGAAGTTTTTTTTAAAGGAGCAACACTTTTGGAGGTGCAACCAAGCGAGTGTGTAGTTTTTGAAGATGCTGTGGCCGGCGTAGAAGCAGCTAAGCGTGCTGGTATGAAAGCAATAGGTATTGGTAGCGCAGAAGTATTAACCCAGGCAGATTTGGTGGTGCAAAACTTGGGACAGTTAACCATTGGCCACTTACAACAATTGAGCGAATTATAAAATAAACAGGAAAGATAGCATATAAATGAAGAATTATATAAAAGCACACGAATGGAATATAATTGAGGAAGGTTTTGATCCTCATTTAAATAAAATATCTGAAAGCATTTTTAGTTTGGGCAATGGCAGAATGGGGCAACGTGCCAATTTTGAAGAAATTTACACTGGCGAAACTTTGCAGGGAAATTATGTTGCGGGTGTCTACTATCCAGATAAAACACGTGTGGGTTGGTGGAAAAACGGCTATCCAGAGTATTTTGCTAAAGTACTAAATGCAGCAAGTTGGATTGGTTTGCATATTAATATAGAAGGTGAGGAACTTGATTTAGCAAATGCCAAGGTTGATGATTTTTATCGCTTGCTGAATATGAAAGAAGGTTATTTGCAGCGACAATTTAAGGCGACTTTATCAAGTGGTAAACAAGTGCAGGTAGTTGCTAAACGCTTTTATAGCATAGCAAACGACGAGATTGGAGCACTTGAATACACCATTAAAGCACTAAATTTTGGTGGAACTTTAACCATTACTTCTTTTATAGATGGTAATATTAAAAATCAAGATAGTAACTATGACGAGAAATTTTGGGATTTCGTAGCAGATGAGGTACAAGATAACCAACTGTATTTAACCTTGAGAACCAAAAAAACAGCATTTGAAGTTTGCACTGCCACAGCCACAAGCGTATATCAAAACAACGAGAAATTGCCTCTCGATTTAAAACTGGTCAAGAGTGAAAAGTATGTTGGTCAGCAGTTTACTGTTGTAGTTAAAGCTAACGAAGAGGTAAGTATTGTTAAAATAGCTGCAAATCTAACTTCCGAAAATCATGACAAAGCAAATTTGCTAAACCAAACAAAAGCGGTATTGGCACAAGCTGTGCAGAAAGGCTTTAATGCACTACTTGAAGAACAAAAGCAAGCCTGGCATAACAAATGGCAAGAAAGTGATATCGTAATAGAAGGAGATATTGCTGCACAGCAAGCCATCAGATTTAATATCTATCAACTTTTTCAAACTTATACTGGTAAAGACGATCGCTTAAATATTGGCCCTAAAGGATTTACCGGAGAGAAATATGGAGGTTCTACTTATTGGGATACAGAAGCGTATTGTGTACCTTTTTATTTAGCAACCGCACCACAAGATGTAAGCAAAAACCTGTTGATTTATCGTTACAAGCAACTAGATAAGGCTATAGAGAACGCCCAAAAATTGGGATTTAAAGATGGTGCAGCACTATACCCAATGGTAACCATTAATGGCGAAGAGTGTCATAACGAATGGGAAATCACATTTGAAGAAATTCATCGTAATGGCGCTATTGCTTATGCTATTTTCAATTACATCCGTTACACAGGCGATGAAGATTATTTGCAACAATATGGTTTAGAGGTTTTAGTTGGTATTGCTCGTTTCTGGAAACAACGTGTTAATTGGAGCAGCGATAAAAAGCAATATGTAATGTTAGGTGTTACTGGACCTAACGAATATGAAAATAACGTAAATAACAACTGGTACACTAACTATTTGGCGGTTTGGTGTTTAAAATATGCACAAGAAGCAGCTCAACTAGTAGCAAGTAACAACCCAACGCAATATCAAGCATTGCTTGCAAAGTTATCTTTAAAAGAAACAGAATATGCAGATTGGCAGCACATTGTTGAGAATATGTATTATCCTTATCACCAAGAATTGGGAGTGTATTTACAACAAGATGGATATTTAGATAAGGAACAGATTTTGGTAAAAGACTTACCGTCAGCAGATCGTCCATTAAACCAAAAGTGGAGTTGGGATAGAATTTTGCGCTCTTGTTATATTAAACAGGCAGATGTTTTGCAAGGTTTGTATTTCTTTGAAGATGATTTTGACTTTGACACACACAAACGCAATTTCGATTTTTATGAGCCACGCACTGTTCATGAGAGTTCTTTATCGCCTTGCGTACACAGCATTTTGGCAGCAAAGCTTAATGATGAAGCCCGAGCTTACGAATTTTATCTAAGAACCTCTCGTTTAGATTTAGACGACTATAACAACGATACGGAAGACGGCTTGCATATTACGTCAATGGCTGGTACCTGGATGAGTGTGGTTGAAGGTTTTGCTGGTATGAGGGTTCGTAATGATAAATTAATTTTCAATCCTTTTTTGCCAGAAAAATGGAAATCGTTTTCGTTTACAATTGGTTTTAGAGGAGCAAATATAAAGGTTAAAATAGATACTTCAGAAATTGTAATTGCCAACACTACTAGTCAATCGGTTAATTTAGTAATACGCCAACAAGAGTATAAGTTAAATGCAAATAGCGAGCTAAAGGTGGGTAATTCCCTATTGGTTTAAGCTATAGGTCAATAATTTGAAATATGGCAAAGCTCAATCAAATTAAACAAATTGGAATGGCAGTATTAATTGGTGCTACCCAGTTTATTTCTTGTAAACAGCCGCAAAAATTAAAGAAAGATAACATAGTGGTCTATCAGCTTTTGCCGCGTTTGTTTGGTAACACGGTAACAGCAAATATCCCGTACGGAACAATAGCGCAAAATGGCAGTGGTAAGTTTAATGATATCACCGATAAAGCTTTAGATGGTTTGAAGGAGCTACAGGTAGATTACGTATGGTATACAGGAATAATTGCACATGCAAGCTTAACCGATTATAGTAACTATGGAATTGCTACAGGCGATGCCGATGTGGTGAAAGGAAGAGCAGGTTCACCGTATGCTATTCGCGATTATTATGATGTCGATCCAGATTTAGCAGTTGATGTAAACAATAGAATGGCAGAATTTGAAGCCTTACTTAAGCGTACGCACAATAAAGGTTTAAAAGTTCTTATTGATTTTGTGCCTAACCACGTTGCTCGTAGCTATCAATCAAAAGCTAAACCAGCGGGAGTGATTGATTTTGGCACAAATGATAACAAGGCGGTAGCTTTTGATATTAAAAACGATTTTTACTACATTCCAAATCAAGCTTTTAAAGTACCTTTTACAAGTAGAGGTAAAACTCTAATTTCTGAATTGCAAGATGGGATTTATAACGAAAATCCTGCAAAAGCAACAGGTAATAATGTATTTAAAGCCCAGCCATCGGCAGATGATTGGTACGAAACCATTAAATTGAATTATGGTGTAGAATATCTGGATGGGAAAGAAATCAACCATTTTGATCCTATTCCACCAGTGTGGATAAAAATGAAAGATATTTTGGTCTATTGGGCAAATAAAGGGGTAGATGGATTTCGTTGTGATGTTGCAGAAATGGTACCTGTAGCATTTTGGAATTGGGTTATTCCGCAGGTGAAAAAGGTAAATCCTTCTATTATATTTTTGGGAGAAGCCTACAATCCAAAAGTTTATGCACAGTACCTTAACGAAGGTAAATTCGATTATTTGTATGATAAAGTAGGTTTGTATGATGCGCTGAAAAGGTTAATTAGAAATGAAGATAATGCCAATGTACAAGACATTAGCAACATTTGGCAAAAACAAACCTCAGGATTTGATCACAAGATGCTCCGTTTTTTAGAAAATCATGATGAAGAACGAATAGCATCCAAAGGATTTGCTGGTGATGCCAAGTTGGCATTTCCAGCTATGGTGGTTTCCGCTACCTTGGGCAAAGGTCCGGTAATGCTATACTTTGGTCAGGAAGTGGGAGAACCGGGCGCAGGTGTAGAAGGTTTTGGTGGAGATGATAATAGAACTACTATTTTCGACTACTGGGGAGTTCCAAATCATCAACGTTGGGTTAATAATGGGGAATTTGATGGTGCCAAATTAAATGTAGATGAAGCGGAAACACGACGCTTTTATAAAAAGTTAATGCAAATAAGAGCAGTAAGTGAAGCAATAACCGATGGTGAAATATTAGAAATCCCATTAGGTACAACAAAAAAAGTTTATGCTTTTGTAAGATATTCTGTAAATCAAAGACTGTTGGTGTTAGCCAATTTTGATAGAGAGAAAGTATTTAATCAAAGTATTGAACTCCCATCTAGTTTAACCAAAAATAAAACCTTAAATAATGCTGTAGATCTTTTAAGTGACACATCTGTCGAAATTAAAAAAGGAAAAATCAATATACAATTGTTGCCAGTTTCGGCACAAATTATTCAGTTTTAAGAAAAGATAAAGATAATGAGCCAAAAAATAATACAGAAACCCATTTTAAATCTGTCGCAAATAATAAATATGAGCGTGGGCTTTTTTGGTATCCAGTTTGGCTGGGATTTACAACGTGCCAATATGGGGCGTATTTACGAAAATCTAGGTGCAAATCCAGATCAAGTGCCACTTTTGTTTTTGGCAGCACCACTAACGGGGTTGATTGTTCAACCTATTATAGGCTATTTAAGCGATAGAACTTGGCATCCAACTTGGGGTAGAAGACGACCTTATTTTTTTATAGGGGCATTAATCGCATCTATTGCGTTAATTTTTATGCCGCATAGTAGTGAACTATGGATGGCCGCCAGCTTACTTTGGATTTTAGACGTTTTTGGTAACGTTGCTATGGAGCCATTTAGGGCTTTTGTTGCCGATAAATTGCCAGATAGTCAAGTAAATCGTGGTTTTATCATGCAAAGTATGATGATTGGTTTAGGTGGAAGTATTGCATCGGCTTTGCCCTGGATTTTTAATAACATTTTCAATGTAAGTAATGTAGCTGCTTTTGGCGATATTCCAGAAAATGTAAAGTACTCGTTTTACTTGGGCGCTTTTTTCTTTTTTGCTGCGGTGTTGTATACCGTTTTAACCACAAAAGAGTATCCGCCAACAGATGAGGAAATTATTGAAAATGCTAAAAGTAAAGGATTTTTACATGGCATTAACGAGATGTTTAGTGCGCTTAAAAATATGCCTAAACAGATGAAGGTAATTTCGTTGGTGCAGTTTTTTACTTGGCCTGGCTTGTTTTTAATGTGGTTTTATTATACTACAGCAGTGGCTGTAAATGTTTTCGGTGGTAAAGATGCCAGCGATCCAGTTTACGCTGCTGGTGCAGATTTTGGTAGTTTAACTTTAGCCTACTATAGTGTTGTAACCTTCTTATTTGCCTTGGTACTTCCCAAAATAGCCGATACATTAGGCAGAAAAACAACACATTCTTTATGTTTATTATGTGGTGCATTAGGTTTAATTAGTGTGGCTTGGATACATGATAAAAATATGTTGTATGTATGTATGACAGGTGTGGGTGTTGCTTGGGCAAGTATCCTTTCTATGCCTTATGCTATGTTAAGTGGTCATTTACCTAAAGCAAAAATCGGTATATACATGGGCATTTTTAATTTCTTTATTGTAATGCCAGAAATTATAGCGTCGCTAGGCTTTGGCTGGTTAATGCGTAATGTACTTAATAACGATCGCTTATTAGCGGTGCAATTGGGCGGTGCATTAATGATTTTGGCAGCTTTAATTTGTTATTTTATGATTAAAGAAAACAAAAAAGAATTGACGTTAGTATAAATGGTTGCAATCTGAAGAGAAAAAATGAAGGGTAATTAATTTAAAAAGCGTATGAAAATGCAGTTTCACTTTCTTGCAATTAGTTTGTTGTTTATCACGGTAGTTACAAGTTGTAAAAAAAATAATAGTTCAGATCCAGAAGAAGTTAAACCAGTGGTGGTGCTTCCAGATGGAGCAAAAGAAGGGGTAGTGTTTTCTAATAGTGGTACTTCTGCAACCTTTACTTTATATGCACCTGGAAAAAATTCTGTCGCTTTAATTGGTGATTTTAACGATTGGTCGGTAAATGCCGCAAAAATGAACAGAACAAGCGATGGCAATTACTTTTGGGTTAAAATAGATAACCTAAACCCAGATACAGAATATGCCTATCAGTTTTTAGTTAATGACAATTTGAAAGTAGCGGATCCGTACTGTGAAAAAATACTAGATCCCGTTAACGATGTTTATATAAACCAAGCTACCTATCCTAATTTAAAAGCTTATCCAACTGGCAAAACAACGGGTATTGTAAGTGTAATGCAAGCTAGTCAAGTAGCCTATACTTGGAAAAATAGCTCCTTTACTCGCCCAGCAAAAAATAATTTGGTTATTTATGAGCTTTTGGTTAGAGATTTTACAACCGAACACACCTATAATTCTACCCTGCAAAAATTGGATTATTTAGTGTCGCTAGGAGTAAACGCTATAGAACTGATGCCCGTGAACGAGTTTGAGGGTAACTCGAGTTGGGGTTACAATCCTTCGTTTTATTTTGCTGCCGATAAATATTATGGAACAAAAAATGATTTAAAGAAATTTATAGACGAATGTCATGGACGAGGTATTGCAGTAATCTTAGACGTGGTTTTAAACCATTCTTTTAGCCAATCTCCTATGGTACAGTTGTATTACGATGGAAGTAAGCCTACATCAAACAGTCCGTGGTATAATACTGATGCTAAGCATCCTCACAACGTTGGGTTCGATTTTAATCATGAAAGTGCCGCAACAAAACTTTTTTCCAAAAATGTAATGAAGTTTTGGATGCAGGAGTACAAAGTAGATGGTTTCCGCTTTGATTTATCTAAAGGATTTACCCAAAAACAAAGTACCGATGATAATGGTTTTTCTGCCTACGATGCTTCAAGAGTAAATATTTGGAAAGAATACAATAACTATATCAAAAGTATAGATGCCAATAATTTCTACGTGATTTTAGAACATTTTGCTGACGCTACCGAAGAAAAAGCACTGGCTGATGAAGGAATGATGTTGTGGAATAATCTTAACTATAACATGAACGAAGCTACAATGGGATGGCTTACCAATTCTAATTTCCAATGGGGTTTTTATGCCAATCATAATTTGGCAAAATCCGAAAATTTGGTAAACTATATTGAAAGCCACGACGAAGAACGATTGAATTATAAAAACATCAACTTTGGAAACGTTGTACCAGGCTACTCGGTTAAAGACCCTACAACTGCGTTGAAACGTCAACAAATGGCTGCGGCATTTATGTTTGCTATTCCAGGCCCTAAAATGATTTGGCAATTTGGCGAATTAGGCTACGATGTAAGTATTGATTTCAACGGTAGAACTGGAGAAAAACCAATTAGATGGAACTACTATGTTGATACAAATAGAAAAGAATTATACAATACTTATGCAAAGTTAGCAAAGCTGAAAAAGCTAAATAGTATCTTTAATGCTACTACGAATAGTTATAGTTTAGCCAGTGGTATTAAATACATTAAGCTTACCGAAGGTTCAAATACTGTTGTTGTTGTTGGTAATTTTGATGTTGTTTCTCAATCTGCAAATATAGATTTTGGGAGTTCTGGTACATGGTATGATGCTTTAGGAGGTAGCATCACGTTATCGTCTAACTCTTATAATCGAAGTTTAGCACCAGGCGAATACCACATTTATAGTAAGCAGGTTTTGATCCCATAGTAAACTGGAATGACTCAAGCAAAAATATGGGCTAAATCATTTCGCTATAAACCTAAATTGAAATTCTACTGAAACATTAGGTAGCTTTTTTCCATTTTAGCCTTTTGCTGTAAAATCTATTTTTTCTAATGTTGATTAAGGTATTTCCTTAGTACTAATTCTAGGTATTTCCTTGAAATATTTGTTGATGGAAATATCTATTTGAAATATCACCTCTGAAATCCTGTAGGAGCCACTGGGAAGTGCCTGCTTTTTCCATGCGTACCTTGCGAATGAGCTCGGAAGCGTATTGTATTTAATTTTCGATTGATGCTCATAGGACCCATGGTCATCTCTGAGGTTAAATGTATAGAAAATCCATATTGGATCTGTTTTCTCTATACATTTAAGGCTTTTAGAAGAAAAACTTGATTTGCCGACTTTGTAAACGGAGTCTATAATGGTTCTGAAACTTGGCCTCAAAGCTTGGGACAAGTTTTTATTAAGATAGGAGTGACCAGTGCTAGTGGGCCAAGGCCTCCAATTCAAATCCATTATTGTTTTGCCATGGCTACACCACTATATTTTATGCTATTTGAGATAAACGAATATGGATTGAAGTGTCGCCTCAAGCCAATTTCTCAAATCTGGTAATTTTGTTATGTTCTTTGGCTCAAGATACTAATGAATTTAGCACAAGTATGTTGGAATTGCAATAGAAAAGTAGAGGCATTTTTTATTTTGGTTGGCGTTATTACCAGACATCCTTAATACGGTCTCTAGTCACATTTGAGAAATTCGCTGAACCGTACCAGATATAAAAACTTAATATATCTCCTAATTATAAATTTAGTTTCTGTTTTGTTACGATTATTTAGAAACTGTTTAAATTTTATTCAGTAAAAGTTTTATAGAGGCCAAATAAATCATAGCCTGTGAAGATTGGAGTAGGAATTCAAAATCCTTGCTCTATCTTCTAAAGTTTTCAAGCCAAGAGAACGTTCTCTCCATAACAACAGAACACTGGGCGCTTCTACCTTCTTTTTTCTTGGCAAATTCCCTTAACAAATCATTAAGGTGCTGAAAAGTCTCGCTATCACGCCATTTAGAAAAATAGTAATATACAAGTTCCCATTTCGGATAACAATCGGGAAGTAAACGACATTGACAGCCTGTTTTCAGAACATAAAATATACCATCAAATATTTTGCGCAAACTGTACTTCCTATTTCGACTTGCTTCAGTCAAATATTTTCCTATTCTTTGCCACTAGGCATTGCTCAAATCATGTCGTTTCATCTGTTTTTTCTCGAAAATCAAACCAATGAATTTTAACAGAATTGAGACAATGCTTTTTTAAACTTCTTAACAATTGTTTCCAGCCATTTTTAAACAGTTTCTAAGTATTAGAAAAGTAAATGAATAGATTCGAAAATTATCGAAAAAGCATTCTTTTATATTCTATTTGATGATTTGAAATATTTATAGTGGTCAATTGATTTACTAGAAGAATACGGTTTTGTGTTTTATATGCTTACATTTAATGTTACTTATTTGTTACTCGATTAAGATAATTATTTGATAATCTGAGTGTAATTCAATTCCGGCCATTGGCCACAAAGGTAGCAGCAATTAATTGTTTTCGAAGATTTAAAAATAGATTATAACCGACATCATTAAGAAAAGCGTATTGCTTTTAACAAATATTATATGACAATATTGTACAATATTCTGCTAATCTAATGTACTAAACAAGGATTTTTTTGTTCTTAATTTGTTGATGCAGTAGGAGTATGTAGCACTGCATAGTATTGGTGTATCGCAGTTTACAGGTATTCTGGTGCTCCCAAACAATAAAGAAACAACCAAATATAAATTGGTTTCAAACGAAACCTGCCTATTAAATTAATCGAATAATTTTGCAATTTCCTATTGAAAATATAATTGCTAGGCTAAGGAGCGGAGACGAGGCTGCGTTCAAACTCGTGTACGATGAACATGCGGGGCGGGTGTATGGCCTTGCCTTTCGCTTCTTAAAAAACAGAGAACAGGCAGAAGAAATTGTCCAGGAAGTATTCGTAAAACTTTGGCTGAATAAAATCAAATTAGATATTACAGGAAATTTATGGCTTTACTTATATGTTATTGCCAAAAGATTATGCTTAAATGAACTAAAAAAAGTGGCGCAATCAAGAGATTTGTTCAACAAATTGATGCAAGACATTGAGGCCGCAGATGATAATACCCAAAATTTAGTGGCTTTTGCAGAATTGGAGAAGATCTCTTCCGAAGTAATCGCATTATTGCCAAAACAGCAAAAAAAGATTTTCCTGCTTAGCAGGTTAGATGGGCTTTCGCACAAGGAAATCGCCGAAAAATTAAGTCTTTCTCCCCATACAGTAAAAAACCACATGGTAGAAGCTTTACGCCTGATCAGATGTAAATTGCGACAAGAAGATATCGTTTTTCTTCTAGTGGTTCTATTTTTGTAAATTTAATACCTGAAAATCAGTCGATTGCGGTTTTGGTATAGAAATATTAAAAATTGAACTAGTCGTAGTTTACCTATCGCTTGTTCTCTGTTTGTAAATGCCCGAAAGGGAGCTAACCAAACATAGATGAGTAAAGAACGACTAACCTACTTGTGGGAACTGTATCTTAATAACAAGATTTCACCATCAGAGTGTAAAGAACTACTAGCTTATATTGCTATAGCAGATGAAGAAATGCTTGAGGTAATAGATCATTCACAGCGTCATCAACTTAATGATTTAATATTGTCTGAAAAACAAGCTGACAAGATTTTTGGTCGAATTTTGGAGGATAAGCGTTTAGTTAAAACAACCAAAAATGTTAGGCTTAATTTAACTTTTGTAAAGTATGCAGCAGCAATTGTGATAATTACAAGTTGCATTGGTATTTATCTTTTCAAAGCCCAGAAGGGAGTTTCTACCTCAGTCAATTTTGCTAAAAATGCTCCAATAAATGCTGACGAACAATCCATTCGCTTAAAAACATCAAAAGGCGCAGAGTTAGCTCTGGATAGTGCAGGTGGATATCTGAGCTTGCTAGATAATCAGGTTGCTGTGATAGACAGTCGTGGCACTGCACATCAAATACTTGCCGATAATGAAACCAAAGTGCAGCAGCTTGTTTTACAGGTGCCTAAAGGCGCTACCTATCAAATTAAATTGCCCGATGGTTCTAATGTTTGGCTTAACTCGGCTTCTTCTTTAAGTTTTCCATCAAGATTTAGCGACTTAGAAAGAGTGGTTCAATTAGATGGAGAGGCATATTTCGAGGTTGCCAAACATGCCACTAAAAAATTTAAGGTAATTAGTAACGAAAATGTGGTGGAAGTGTTGGGAACGCATTTCAATATCTCTGCCTACAAAGGTGATGACGATATCATTACTACGTTGGTAGAAGGATCTGTAAGGGTAGCATTCTCGAATAATCAGAGGCTATTGAAGCCCGGAGAGCAGGCGTTATCGAACGTAAGAAAGCATACAATTTTTACACAGCTGGCAAATGTGAGCAGTGTGCTGGCTTGGAAGAGTGGTTATTTCGATTTTCAGGACGCAGACCTTCAAACTATAATGGAACAAATAGAGCGCTGGTACGATGTAGATGTTTCCTATCAAGGGGCTATTGCGCCCATCAAATTTGGGGGTACATTCTCCAAATCAAAATCTCTTGACGAACTACTAGATCACTTGGAAACTCTAGGAAAACTGCGTTTTAAACGCGAAGGAAGGAGGCTGATTGTGACGTCTTGAAAACCAGAACCATTGATAAACCAAAATAATACCTCCGGATCATTGACCACTTGAGGCCATCTTAAGCGGGAGCAGTAATAGTAATGAACCTATCAACTTTATAACCAAATGTATAACGAAACTAATGTATTAACGAAAGCTAGAAAGGCTTGCTATCTTAACCATTTACTGAAGATAAAACTTTGCGTAGTGGTGTTTTTAGGGCTTTTTATGCAGGTTAGCGCTAATGGCTTTGCCCAAAAAATTAACCTCACAGTGCAAAATGCAAAACTAAAGGATGTGTTCGGTATGTTACGTGCCCAAACAGGTTACGATTTTTTGTACAATACCTCAGAGCTAAACGCCGCTAGCAAGGTTAGCGTAAATCTTAAAGATGTAACGCTTAATAGAGCGATGGATGCATGTTTGGAGAATCAGCCCTTAATTTATTCGCTGCAAGGTACAACAGTACTTATCAAGGCCAAAAAAGCGAATTCGCCGGTTCAACAAGATTTTACGGTAAGCGGTATCATCTATGAAAATGTACAGCCTTTGGGAGGCGTTGGCATACGTGTAAAAGGAACAAATATTACGGCAGTTTCAGGCAGCGATGGCAAGTACACTATTAATGCCAAAAATGCCAATGCTACTTTAGTATTTTCCTTTATCGGTTACGCCACACAAGAAATTAAAATCAACAGTAGGGCTGCTATCAATATTACCATGAAACAGGAAGATAAAGCCTTAAATGAAGTGGTGGTAGTGGGTTACGGTGCGGTAGAGAAAAAGGATCTTACAGGTTCGGTAGCTCAGGTAGAAATGAAATCGCTACTAAAAGCTCCGGTAGCATCATTTGATCAGGCGCTTGCAGGTAGAATTGCTGGAGTGCAGGTTTCTTCGAACGAAGGGCAGCCCGGAGAGGGAATGAATATCGTGATACGTGGAGGTAACTCATTAACGCAAAGTAATTCGCCGTTGTATGTGATAGATGGTTTTCCTATCGAAGATCCATTAACTGATGCTTTAAACCCAGATGATATCGAATCCATCACTATTTTGAAAGATGCTTCGGCAACGGCTATTTATGGATCTAGAGGTGCAAACGGCGTAGTAATTATCGAAACAAAGAAAGGTAAAACAGGAAAAACGGAAGTTGCCTACGATGCGTCTTTGGGTGTGCAAGAGGTAACCAAGCGAATGGAAATGATGAACCCTTACGAGTTTGTAAAATACCAATTAGAATTGCAGCCTGATGCCGCCGAAGAGCTTTATTTAACCATGCCTAATAAAACCTTGGAAGATTACCGTTCGGTAAATGGAATAGATTGGCAAGATAAATTGTTTAAACAAGCGGTAATGAATAGGCATAATTTGTCTATTAGAGGAGGAAACCCTCAAACAAAATATGCCATTTCTTTATCATACATTGATCAAGGTGGGGTAATTATTAATTCAGGGTATAAAAGGTATCAGGGTAGAATTTCTTTAAACCATGATGTAACTACAAAATTAAGTGTAGGTGCAAATATCAACTACGCCAAAGATCTTAGTTTTGGTCAGTTGGCTTCTACACAGCAGAATGGCTCCGGTTTTGGATATTCTAACTATTTGCTTTATCACACTTGGGGCTATCGCCCTATTGCAGGTGGCTCAGATGAATTTCCACTAGAAGATGAACTAAACGACCCTGAGATTGAAGATATGAGGGTAAACCCTATTATCTCAGTAAAAAATGAAGTACGAAATAGGAACAATCTATCATTATTGGGCAACATATTTGCCAATTATACAATTATTAAAGGTTTAGATTTTAGAACTTCTTTCGGTATTGTGCAAACGGTAACCAGAGCAGAAGGCTTCTACAACTCGCAAACTGCTAGAGGATTTGACCACCCTAACAATACCCGTGGCCCTAATGGAGAAATAGACTATCGCGACCGTATGGATTGGGTAAACGAAAACGTGCTGAGCTATAAAAAATCGTTCGCTAAAAAGCACAATTTGAATTTAACCGCGGGGGTAACTTTTCAGCGCAGAAAAGATGTAAATAACGGATTTACGGTTCATCAAGTACCAAATGAAGAGCTAGAACTGAGTGGTTTAGATGAAGGTACGCCGGTAGGTACTTCTTCTAGATACACAGGTAATACGCTGGCTTCCTTTTTAGCTAGAGCCAACTATGGCTATGCTTCTAAATATCTTTTCACACTTACCATGAGGGCCGATGGTTCTTCTAAATTCTCTCCAGAAAACCATTGGGGATATTTCCCTTCGGGCGCTTTTGCTTGGAATTTTAGCAGAGAAAACTTCTTAAAAAACTCTAAAATCATATCTGACGGAAAGTTAAGAGTGAGTTATGGCGCAACGGGAAATAATGCGGTTGGAGATTTTTCTAGGCTTTCATCAATTACTTTGCCTTACGCATCTTATTATTCATTTAATAACGGTACACCTCGTCCATCTGCTATTCCTTCTTCTTTAGGTAATAGCGATTTGAGGTGGGAAACTACCAAACAAACCGATATAGGTTTAGATTTATCATTCCTGAAAAACCGCATCCACTTTGTGGCAGATGCCTACCGCAAAGTAACCAAAGATTTATTGCTAAATGCCAACGTGCCCAACAGTTCGGGGTATACCAGGATTTTCAAAAATGTGGGCAGTATATCTAACGAGGGATTAGAGTTTACGCTAAAAGCCACGCCAATCAGGAACAGAAATTTTGTTTGGGAAAGCGATTTTAACATCTCATTTAATCGTAACAAAGTATTGGCATTGGCCGAAGGAGAAGAAACCATTTACAGCCGAATGAATTGGGCTGGAGGTTACTACAACGACCAGTTTATGTATATGACGGGCATTGGTATGCCTGCCGCATCATTTTATGGCTACGATTGGTTGGGCGTATACCAAATATCAGATTTTGATTTGCAGCCAAACGGTACTTATGTTTTAAAATCGGGTATACCCAACAACGGTTCAGCGGTGCAGCCCGGCCACATCAAATACCGCGATGTAAATGGCGACGGGCAACTTACCGAAGCCGATCAGACCATTATAGGTAGGGCCTTGCCAAAGCATATCGGTGGTTTCAACAATAATTTTAGCTACAAGGGATTTAGCTTAAACGTGTTCTTCCAGTGGTCGTACGGTAATGATCTTTTTAATGCCAACAGGCTAATGTTTGAAGGGAATGCCTTACGCAGAGGTGGGCTTAATCAATACGCAAGTTTTGTAGACAGGTGGTCGGTGGATAATCAGGGCAGTCAAAATAATATTACTGGTGGGGAGGGCCCAAGGGGGATGTACTCAGATCGCGTAATTGAAGATGGTTCTTATCTCCGGCTTAAAACGGTTTCGTTATCGTATGCCCTACCAAAATCATTGTTGGCAAAGGTAAAAATTGATGGGGTAGAGGTATATGCTTCTGGGCAAAACTTGCTCACCTGGACTAACTATACCGGTATGGATCCCGAAGTATCTGTACGAAACACAGCGCTAACGCCAGGTTTCGATTATTCTGCCTATCCGAGAGGCAGAACCCTTTTGTTTGGTGTTAAAGTAAGATTATAAGCTAATAAACGATATAAAATGAAAAAGCTTTTATTATTAATGGTCGTTTTAACGACATCTCTTTCTTGTAAAAAGTTTCTAACTGAAAGACCAGAAGATTTTTTAAGTCCAGAAAACTACTATGAAACAGAGGCACAATTAGATTTTGCGCTTAATGGAGTATATACGGTAATGACCGAAAATGGAACGTATGCAAGTGCCATGTTGGGCAGGCTAGGTTTAGAGGCCGATGAAGGTTATAATAACAATGCTACAGATAATGCCTCGGTTTCCGATTATGCGGTTTTTTCTAGTGATGCAAAAATACAGCTGTACTGGACGGTGCTTTACAAAGGTATAGATAGGGCAAATCGTTTATTAGAAAATCTCCACAAGCCAGCAATGAACGAAACCAAGAGAGATAGAATTAAGGGACAGGCTCTATTCTTGCGCAGTTACTATTATTTGATGCTGGTAACCAGATTTGGAGATGTGCCTCTTCTGCTAAAAAGCGCCGCCGATGGTAGCCCAGAAAGTGTACAAGTGCCTAAAACAGCCGCTAAAGAAATCTACAGCCAGATTTTGGCAGATATGGAAGAAGCTTCGGGTTTAGTGGCCGATATTACTGCAGTAGAAAGTGCAGGCAGGGTGAGCAAATCGGCAGTTTGGGGAATAATGGCCAGGGTGTGTTTATATATGGCTGGCAATCCTATTAACGATGTAGCTAAATACCAAGAGGCCATTACGTGGGCCAATAAGGTAATCTCTCTAAATTATCATCAATTAAATAGCTCTTACCAACAAGTATTCATCAATTATGCACAAGATAAGTATGATCTTAAAGAGAGTATTTGGGAAGTAGAATTTTGGGGAAATGGAATTGGTGTATACACAGGAAGCGCAGGTGCGGTAGGCATGATTAATGGTATTGGAGGCACCGCCGATGATAATATTGGTAGGGCAACGGGTGTTTTATTCACTACTAAATGGCATCTACAGGTTTACGAAGCTGGAGATTTGAGGCGAGATTGGACCATTGCACCATTTCGCTACGAAGGTAACCCGCCAGTAGAAAGTAACTGGAGTGCAAGTGTGAACCAAATTTACACACGCTATTGTGGCAAGTGGCGCAGAAAGTACGAGCTGGTTACCCCAAAAGGCAATAGAACGCCACAAAACTTTCCATTGCTTCGTTATTCGGATGTTTTGTTAATGCTTGCTGAAGCCGAGAACGAAATGAATAAAACACCTACAGAAGCGGCTTACACTGCTATTAACCAAGTAAGAAGAAGAGGCTTTGGCAAACCGATTAATACACCAGATCCTACGCTAGATATCCAAAATCAAGATTACGAAACTTTTAAGTTAACCATTAGAAACGAGCGGGCCAAAGAGCTGGGTTTTGAAGGTTTAAGAAAGAACGATTTGGTTAGATGGGGTATTTTTTATGATAGGATGAAAGTAATATATGCTGATGTGGAACCAGGTAACAATGCTGCTATTAGAGCTGCCAAAAAATACTATGGAAATGTAACGCAGCGTGATGTGGTTTGGCCAATTCCAAGTTACGAATTGGGCATAAACAAGAAATTAGAGCAGCACGATCTCTGGAAATAATCAACATCACTTCCCATTCATAAGATTTTAAATTAGATACAATGAAAAAATATTATCTATATCTGTTGGTAGTATTTGCCGCACTTTTGTTTCAGGTGGGCCAAATTTTTGGACAAGTAAACAGTATCAGTAATCCTATAATTGCTTGGCAGTTTGCAAGAGGTTATACAGGTGCTTCGGGTAACGCTACTGGGCAAGAAGTAACCGTAAATTCTACCACTAACCATGCCAATTTAGAAATTTCTGTGCTCAAACGCGGAGCTGGAGCAAGCATACCGAGCGGAGCAAACACACGCACTTTTAATGCTACTTTCCCCAATGCTGGTACCAAATCTGATGCGCAACAGAACAACAGGTATTACGAGTTTTCGGTACAGGCAAAAACTGGGTATAAAGTTTCACTAACTGCATTAAGGGTAGTTTTACGTAGGTTGTCTACATCTCCCAATACTTATCGTTGGGCTTTTAGTGTAAACGAACCAAGTAAAGCAGATAATGCAAAGGTATTTACAGAAATAGGCAGTAGCGATATTAGCCATACCAATACCGATTCGAATGGCGATTTGCAAGATCAGGTTACCTTATCAGGAATTACAGCCATTCAAAATGTTTCTGCCGATAGTGCCATCACCTTTAGGCTTTACGCTTGGGGTGCTACCGCTGCAAATGCACCATTGTCTATTGGTAAATCTAACAATAATGATGGTACTGGCGGAAACAACAACATCGCATTAGCTATTGGAGGCTCGATAACGGGCGCTGTAGATATTTACGCTCCCTTTGAGCCTTGGAACCAGACGGTTTGGGCTAGTCATTACGATGGTTCTGGCAAGCTCACAAAAGCATTTAACCTCGATCGCAATGTAGTTTTTGGCACACGTGCTACACCATGGCAACCAGAGTTCAGCAGCGCTTACGTGGGTTCCTATCTTTTAGAGGTGGCCAAACAAGGTATTACCATTAATGGAAATAATGTAGAGATAGATGTGCGCAGTGCCGAAAAAAGCCAGTCGTTGGTAGATTTGTACGCCGCAGGCAGAGATCCTTGGACTAATGGCACTACCATAGGCGGATTACGGCACTCACTTAATGAAGAGTTAGGGACGGCAAACACGCTAATTAAGAAACTGAAGATTACGGGTTTCAACAGAGGAATGGTTTTTACCAATACAGGCAATGGGCATCCGGTGCTTTTAGATAGCTGTACCTTTACCAGAAACAACTTCGGCATCTATCTAAACGGAAAAAATAATGCGATTATTCAAAATTGCACCATCATAGAAAGCGGTATGGGCGGCGTTTACTCTGGCAGTAAATCGCAGAGCAATATATTTAGGTATAATTTGTTCAGGGATAATATGCTCTCTCAACATCAGCCCTCTTATGGCAACTTTATAGGCGATACGTTTTTCAATACACAACTTAGAAGAAATACGTTCGCTAAATCTCTGGTTACCAATAGCTCACTTTCGCATATCGGTATTTCGATATTTAGAAATGCAGGTGAGGATGATAACCTAAGAGAAGAAATACCGCATAATTTAGTGATAGATAGCAATACATTCGATGGTTATTCTATTGGTATACATGTAGCCTCACGAATGGGCAGATATCCTTCTTACGATATTTCTAAAGAGGGCAGAGATTATGCTTTCTACAATCAGATTAAAAAGAATGATTTTTTAGATTGTTCTATCGGCATCAAAATCAATTCGGAGGGTAACACCGTTGATGGAAATAGTTTTACCAACACCACTTATCAAATCGTGTTGCATCCCGTTTTCTTTAAGCTTATCAACAATACCATCAACAACCAGAGCGGAGATACGGTGCACGTTTGGTACATGAAGGGCAATTACAGCGCTGTGCCTAATCAAGCATTTCTTTTTAATTACCATGATGATGCCAATAGCTTGATCCTTCGTAATGAGAAACGCGTAGAAGTGCTGTCTACCACAGGTACGCCAACTTTTACTGCTGCCGGCGGATTGAACAGTGGGGAGTTTGAACTGAACCCGACACCTCCTTTAGATGTACTTGTAGACCATAGAGTAGGTGCACCATTAGTGCGTAAAGAAGGAGAATTTCAGGAAGATTTGGCCGGAAATGAAGTGGTAGCGATTTGGAATGACAAAATATCGAGGATAACCAATACAGATTATTACAGCATCATCATCTTTGATCAAAATGGAATGGAAATCAATAGATGTGGGCGCTCTGAAATAGGCTGGTCGCAGTTGGCTGTTGGTTATTTCGTAAGAACCGAAGGCGAAATGGAAATTGCGGTAGTTCCTAAAACCGCAATTGATGGCAAATATCCTGTTTATATCTTTAGAAGAGGTTTTGCAGAACCACAAACCATTCTTTATCCAGACAATACCGATGCTAGCATTCAAATTTCTACCGATTCTTTACATCATTTGGTGGTAACTTTTGCTAGCTCGGCACGCAACCTACTTTCTTTTAAGGCAGAACCCGATAAGTTTGGTTCGGCTGTTGTGGTTAGCTGGAAAACTGAGAACGGGCTAGGTACAAAAGAATTTGTAATAGAGAAAAAAACAGATGCTGAAGGTTTTTTACCAATAGGAAAAAAAACAAGCACCGATACACACGGAGCTTACGAGTATCAGTTTTTAGATGCAAGCCGCAACGAAGGGATTAGTTATTATCGTTTAAGGCAAGTGGCACATAACGGAAGTAATACTTATAGCAGTATTGTTTCGGCAAAATTCATAAAAGGTTTCAGTTTTTTCCCTAATCCGGCAGGCGATAAAATTACTGTACACTATAGCACAGCTAATGGGAAGGCAGCATTGAAATTAATTGCTATAGATGGAAGAGAAGTGCTTAAACAAAATCTAGCAGATGGTTCTTCGAGTTGTGAGGTAGATGTATCTACCTTGAATACGGGCAATTATTTACTGCTTTTTGAAAACAAACAGCGAAGGCATACATTAAAATTCATCAAGAAATAATAGAAACATTGTGAGATTAAACTACGAACCGATGACCAGCAGTTACCTGGAAGAGTATTGTAGGGTTCAATTAGACTGCTCCTCTGAAAAAACTTTGTATGAGGCTCAATCTGCACGTATGAGTGGATTAAAGCTAATTTTGGATGGATTGCCTACGATAACAATAGCTGAGAATATACTAAAATATGTTACGCTGGCTACACTTAGCGAGCAACAAATTGGCAATCTTACAGGTACCAATGTAGCTAGTTTAGAAACAGCTAAAATCGCCGCTTTAAAATTGTACGGAAAGGGCGTAGATACCGTAATTATAACCATGGGGGCAAAAGGAGTCTTAGTCTTTAGTGATGAAGTTTTTACCATCGTAGGTGCTCCGTTAAATTCAAATTTTGATGCCGAAGTTATAGGTAACGTTTTTAATACGGTGTTGCCTTTAGCTTTAGGTACACAATTTAACCTGCTACAAGCTGTAAAATCGGCTTATCAAACTACTACAAGTATTATCTTATCTTTAAATTAAATCCTTCAAAATGATAACTATAAATGCTAAATTAATAGCTAGGCCCTTGTTTCGCTGTTTTATGCTTATAGGTTTATTGCTGTATAACAATAACGCTAGTGCGCAGGCACAAAAAGAAACGGCCGCCAAGAAAAATGTATTGTTTATCATCGCGGATGATCTTTCTAATCTGCTGTTTTCAAAAGATTTTGATGCTATTTCTGCTCCAAATCTTAAACGTTTAGCTAACGAAGGGGTTGTTTTTCAAAGGGCTTACTGTCAGGCTCCGCTTTGCAATCCTTCTCGAGCTTCAATAATGACTGGCCGTAAACCACAAGAACTCAAAATATGGGCTAATGATGTTCATTTCAGAGGAGTAAATCCTAGAGTTGTTACTTTGCCACAATATTTTAAGAAAAATGGATATTATTCGGTAGGCATTGGTAAAATATACCATAATGGGGAGCAGTCTATACAAGGAGACCCCGAGTCTTGGTCAGAGCCACAGCAATTTCATTGGGCTAATCATTTTACAGATTGGTATATTCCGGGCAGACCTTTTGAAGTACATGAGGATTTGAAGAAAGGAGCTTCGGTGCAAGCCGTAGACGTGCCCGATGAGGCTTACTTAGATGGTAGGGTGGCTAATGCTGCGGTAAATAAACTAAGGTTGTTGCAAGAAGTTCCTTTTTTTATGGCAGTTGGATTTTGGAAACCGCATTTGCCTTTTAACGCTCCAAAGAAATATTGGGATTTGTACGATAGAAATAAATTGCCATCTGTGAAATACAGCAGTCCAGTTATGGGTGTGCCCGATATTGCCTATGTAAATTCTAATGAAGCGAAAACCTATAAAGACGTTAAAAATGGAGATGGACTTATACCCGAGGCGAAACAAAAAGAATTACGTCATGGTTATTTAGCTGCCATTAGCTATTTGGATGCTCAAGTTGGAAAGGTATTGGAAGAGTTAAAACGTTTAAAGTTGGATAAAAATACGATCATTGTTTTTACATCAGATAATGGCTACCATGCTGGCGAACATGGGCAGTTTGGTAAATGGACAAACTTTGAGTTAGGCGCCAGGATTCCTTTAATTATAGCTGCGCCAGATAACAACCAAAAAGGAAAATCTACTTTTTCTATTGCCGAATTGGTTGATCTTTATCCCACATTAATAGAATACTGTAGGCTTCCTCCAGCACCTGCAAGTAGCAAGTTGGCGGGTGTTTCGCTCATGCCAATACTTCAAGATCCAGTGGCTAAAGTAAAATTAACCGCTACCACACAAGTAGCCAGGCCACTTGGCACACAAGACAATTTAGAAATAGTAGGTTCATCCATAAGAGACGAAAATTTTAGATACAACGCATGGATACGGGTGGTTGATCAAGTAATTGTAGCAGAAGAATTGTACGATTTATCTGTCGATATAGATAATGCAACCAATCTTGCTTCAGGCAAAAGATATTTGAAAAAGAAAACCGAAATGAGAGATGCTTTATTGAAAAGTATATTGTACGCCAACAACAAATAAAACTATAGGTTGCACTAAAATAAAAGATATTTAAACGAAAATAAAACTGCAAATTGTAGACTAGGCGTAACTTTGACTATTATTAAATGTAATGATGAAACTTGATCTAGGTCGCATTAATTTTTGTGCTGTCTGTTTTGCTGCTATTTTGCTGGGCTGCGGTAACCCTAAAGAAACAGCACAAACCAAAAAGGATTCTACTTCTTGTCATAGCAATATACCCAGCAGATATGCAGCCAATCTAAAAAATGATAGCCTTAAAACTTTAAACAGTGTTGCTGCTAATCTTAAGGGAATGGTATTGATAAAAGGTGGGAGTTTTGATATGGGCTCTCATAATGATGAGGGACGGGGTGATGAATATCCGTTACACCAAGTAGAGCTCAACGATTTTTATATAGATGAAACAGAGGTTACTAACGCTCAGTTTACAGCTTTTGTAAAAGCAACGGGCTATATAACCACGGCAGAGCGTAAAGTAGATTGGGATGAACTGAAAAAACAGCTACCTCCCGGTACACCCAAACCTAATGAGGAAGATTTACAGCCCGCATCGTTAACTTTTACTCCTCCAAACGACGCAGTACAGTTAGACAATGTAGGGCAGTGGTGGAGCTGGACTCCAAATGCGAACTGGAAACATCCGCAAGGACCAAAGAGCAATATCAAAGGTAAAGAAGATTTTCCGGTGGTTCATGTTTCTTGGGATGATGCAAATGCCTATGCCAAATGGGCCGGTAAACGGTTGCCCACAGAGGCAGAGTGGGAATATGCATCAAGAGGAGGCTTAAAAAACAGTGATTTTCCTTGGGGCAATGAAGATATTGAGAAAGGCAGCCCAAAAGCAAACACTTGGCAGGGACAATTTCCCTATCTTAATACCGGTTGGGATAAACATATTGGTCTTGCTAAGGTGAAATCTTTTAAACCCAACGGATATCAGCTATACGATATGGCAGGTAATGTTTGGGAGTGGACATCAGATTGGTACACGCCAGACTACTATGAAACCTTAGCTAAAAAAACTACTAAAAATCCAACGGGGCCTACAAAAAGTTACGACCCACAAGAACCCTCTATACCAAAAAAGGTGGTAAGAGGAGGTTCGTTTATGTGTAATGCTTCTTATTGTAAAGGCTATCGCGTTTCTTCAAGAATGAAATCTTCACCGGATACGGGGCTTGAAAATACCGGGTTTAGATGTGTAGTTTCAAAATAGTGTGCGGTAAAAAAAGGCAAATAGGGGGATTTTTCTTCCAAGGTAATCTAAAGTCGCGTTGGTGAATCTATTTGATTTACATTAGGTTAATTTGTGTCGTTGAGTTTTAGTTTAATAGTTCTCGAAAAACAAAAGTTCTATCAATAATGCTCGTTGCTTTAGTGGCAAGTTTTTAATATCGATTTAATTTTAAAAAATAGCTGCACATTGTTAGCGATATGCTATTTTAGCAACATGATTACTGTAAACGAATATTTTGACGGAGCCGTAAAGTCGCTAGGCTATGAAAACCATGGCAAATCTACTGTAGGTGTAATTGATGCAGGCGAGTACGAATTTGGAACTTCGACCCACGAAACAATGGCTGTGCTAGAAGGACAAATGCAAGTTTTATTGGCTGGACAGACCGAATGGAAAACTTTCAACGCCGGAGAGAAGTTCGAAATAGAGGCAAATTCGTCTTTTAAAGTGAAAATAGTTGAGCAGGTTTCGTATTTGTGTAAATACAAATAGCCTTTGCCATAAACCTAACGCTTTTAATTACTTTTGATAAAGTATATGAGGTTTGCAATTTGGCTTTTATTCTGTTGCTTAAGTTTGGGTGTTTTTGGCCAACAGGGCTATAAGCTAAATATTTCTTTTCCTGATCATGCCAAGTCGTTGGCAAAAGCAATTACGGTTCCAAAAGAAATTAAGGATAGTTTAACCGTTTACAAAGAAGCCGATAAAGTACTTTCGCAATTACAATTCAGAGGTTATTTGCTAGCAGAAATCACAGCTTTAACATTTAAAGGAAAAGAAGTAGCGGTGGTAATTGAGCCAAACCAGCTCTACCAATGGGTGGGGCTCAATAGTGGGAATTTACCATCGGCCATTAGGCAAAGTGTAGGTTTTAAGGAAAAAAATTACGAGCATGTAAATTTTAATATCACCAGCCTAAATAGGCTCTTTGAATCGCTTCTTGGTTATTACGAAAACAATGGTTATCCCTTTGCAAGTATTAGCTTGCAGCAAATTAATATCAACAAGAGTGCTGTAATGGCAAGTATTAATGCTAAGCCTAACCAAAAGGTGTTGTTTGATACTTTACAAATTGTTGGTAACGCACAAATTTCGCAGAAATATTTACAGTCTTATCTTAATGCCAAAAACGGAATGCTTTATGCCGAAAAATCGGTAGTACAAATAGAAAACAGATTGCGGGAACTCCCTTTTTTAGAAGTTGTGAAGCCAACCGAGGTAAGCTTTTCGAACGAGAGAGCAAGCGTTAGAGTTTTCGTAAACAAAAAAAATGCAAACCAATTCGACGGTATTGTTGGCCTACAGCAAAATGGAAGTACCAGCAAAACGCAGCTAGTTGGCAACTTAAAACTCCATTTGCAAAATGCTTTTAAAAGAGGCGAGCAGCTAAATTTTAACTACCAAGGGCTTGCGCAAAAAAGCCAACTATTGGATATTAAAGCCATTTTTCCGCACATGCTTAATACAGACTTTGGGCTAAGTCCAAGCTTGTACCTTTACAAGCAAGATTCTTCCTTTTTAAATGTAGATACTAAACTTGGGTTCAACTATTTGCTAAAAGGGAACAACAATTTTCAGTTTTTTATAGAAAATAGATCAACAAGCTTATCTGCGGTAGAGGCTTACCAAAACGCAACCGTTTTACCATCTATTTTAGATGCCAGCACCACTTTTTATGGTCTCGGGTTAAGTATCGAAAACCTGGATTACAGATTTAACCCACAAAAAGGCTACAGTATTGCGTTTGATGCTGCTGTAGGAAGCAAAAAAATAAAGCGCAATGCTGCTATTCCAGCAAACCTTTATCAGGATATTCCACTAAGTAGCACTTCTTACAGATGGTTTAGCCAAATTAATTATTATCTGCCTTTGGCTAAGCAATTGGTTTTTGCATTAGCAAATCAAACTGCGTTTATTGGGGGTAAATACCTCTTAGAGAATGAAGTGTTCCGGTTAGGCGGACAAAGAAGCTTACGAGGCTTCAACGAACTTTCTATATTAGCTACAAGTTATACACTTGGCAATGCCGAAGTTAGATACCTGCTAGAACAAAATTCTTTTTTATTTGCCTTCTACAATCAAGCATACCTGCAATATAAAACAGACAAATTAAATTACTCAGATTTTCCGTTGGGTTTTGGAGCGGGAGCAAATTTAGAAACAGACCTTGGAATTCTTTCTGTGAGTTATGCTTTAGGTAAACAAAAAAATAATCCATTAAATTTGCGGCAAGGTAAAATACATTTCGGTATTACCGCACTATTTTAAGATGGCTAAGAAAAACCTATTGTTTCTTGTTTTTGCATGGCTGATGCCATTTGCTAGCTATGCCCAAGTTAGGGTAGTACCAGATACTTTACGAAACACTGCTTTGCAAGCAGACAGCCCGCTGGTAGATAGTGCGCATGCCATAGCCATAGATACTTTAACACCAAATGTTTTAAAAATTAGAGATTCGCTAACTAACGCAAAGTGGATTGATAGTTTAAATAATGGATACGGTTTTGAAGTATTCTCATTAAAAAAGTGGATTGATCTAGCCAGTCATCCTAGTGAAAAAGTGGACTATCAACATGGTGATTTGCTGCCCAAAGGCGACGTTTGGGTACTGGCAATCATCGGTTTTTTACTGGTGCTGTTTGCTATTTTAAAAAATACTTTTGCCAAGCAGTTAAGTGCAGTGGTACAATCTTTTTACAGTAATAGAGCTTTAATTAACCTCAACAAAGAAGATAACTTGGTAACTTCTTGGTCTTTTTTGCTGTTGTTTATACAATTTGGCTTTACCATTGGGATGTTTTTTTATCTAGCTGCGCAGTACAAAGAACTACCTCAAGTGCAGCAAGGGGGTTTTACCTTCTTTATATCGATATCTGTAATTGTTATTCTGTTGTATTTACTGAAGATAGTTTGCTTGCGCTTCATCGGTTTTGTGTTCGATGTACAAAAAGCACTTCATCAGTACATATCCATATTATATTTAAGTTATTTTAATACTTCTTTATTGTTTGTTCCAATCATCATCGCTTTTGCCCTTTCTGCCAAAAAATATGGTGCTGGATATGTTTATTTAGGGGTTTTTGCCTTGGTGCTTATCTTTGTGTTTCAGTTTATAAGGGCGGCTGTAAATGTTTTATCGCAGTATAGATTTCCTAAATTGTATTTATTTTTGTATTTTTGCACCCTTGAAATTTGTCCTATATTGATATTAATCAAGGCAATAGGTTTATAAGTGCTAACTAGAAAAATGCAAGAAAATAACGACGAAAGATTACGCAAGGTAAAAAGTATATTGGTAACCTTGCCTAAGCCAGAAACTGAAAAATCCCCATATTTTGATTTAGCAAAGAAGTATAATCTTCGAATAGATTTTCGCTCTTTTATTCACGTAGAAGGTGTTCCTGCTAAAGATTTTAGAAAAGAAAAAATTAACCTAGTTGATTTTACCGCTGTGGTTTTTACTAGCAGAAATGCGGTAGACCATTTTTTTAGGATATGTGAAGAAATGAGGTTTGAGGTTTCTGTAAACTTAAAATATTTTTGTATTTCCGAGTCTACTGCACTGTACTTACAGAAATACATCCAATATAGAAAGCGTAAAATTTTCTTTGGAAAAGCAACGGCTTCTGATTTGGCCGAAGTTTTAAAAAAGCACGCTACCGAAAAATTCTTGTACCCTTGTTCTGATGTGGCTACAGAGGATACCATGAACTTTTTGCAGAAAAACGGCTATGATGTTACTCCGGCTGTGTTGTTTAGAACTGTGGTAAGTGATCTTTCGGATCTAGCTGATGTGTTCTATGATGTGCTCGCTTTCTTTAGTCCTTCTAGTATTCAATCGTTGTATATAAATTTCCCCAATTTTCTACAGAACAATACACGGATCGCTACTTTTGGCTTAAATACACAGAAAGCGGTAGCCGATAATGGTTTGATTGTGGATATTGCGGCTCCAAATCCAGAGGCTCCTTCTATGATCATGGCTTTAGAAAATTACATCAAAAAATCTAATAAGTAATTTTGGTAAATACCTATTTTTAGGTATTGATGTGCAACTTGTTATGCTGTAAATTGCCAAAAAATAATTGATGTTTTTGCTAAAGGCGTAATAAAGCAATATTATTAGCGTTTATCTGTACCGAATGCATGGTAAACAGGGAGATAATCCTGTTTTAATGCCATTAGAGTAGGTTTTTGAAATTAATTGTATGGTTGGATGTCTTACATTTATACTTTTAAAACCTATAGTTTTAAGATAAACAGAATGTTAATAAAATATTTTGCAACAAAAAGTGTGGATTTTTTTGTGCGAATAGTTGTTAATCTCAATGTTAATTGATAAAATTGCTATAAAATTGCTTAGACAACATATGAAGAAATTATACTTTCTTGCAATAACCCTACTTTCATTAATGTTCTCTAGCTGCGGAAAAGGCGGTCAAGGAGAGTTGGTGGGCGCTTATAACAGAAAATTCAAAAATACAGCTATTCCGTTGGGAATGGTTTACGTGCCAGGCGGTAGAAACCTTTTGGGGATGACTGATGAAGACATTACATTCTATCAGGGTAAGCAAAGCAAAATGGTTTCTATGAGTCCTTTTTACATGGACCAAACAGAAATTACCAACGCAGAATACAGGCAGTTTGTAAATTGGGTACGAGATTCTATAGCAGTTACCAAAGGTAATATAGAAGAGTACTACATTAAACCAAAAGGGAATGCTGCTGCTGGCCCTGCAAAGTTTAAGGTTATCGATTGGAAAAAAGTGGGTAACGGTTCTAATCTTTGGCGTAACAAGAAACCAGATGTACAAACCAAATTAAAAGCAATGTACATTAACGATAACCTTTCTAACTTTACCCACGGTAAAAACGATAAGGATATAGATATTAAGTTGTTGCGCTATGCTTATGTAGAGAAAAACATGGATATGGCGTTAGAAAATGCAGCATTGGCAGATAGGCAACGTATCGATGACTATGATATCTACACCGATAATCCAACGCCAGGGAAAGTTAACGAGCATCCATCGGTAATGGTTTACCCCGATACCTTGGTATGGCGAAAAGATTATACGTACGAATACAACGACCCAATGGTCGAAGCGTATTTTAATCACCCTTCCTATGATAAATATCCAGTAGTTGGCGTAACTTGGGATCAAGCTAGGGCCTTTAGCAACTGGCGTACACAGTTCTACGAAAATGTAGCTCTTCAGAGAAAACTTCCGGTTAATTCTAGATTAAGGTACGATTTACCTACCGAGTCGGAATTTGAATATGCAGCTCGCGGCGGTAGAACACAAACAAAGTATCCGTGGGGTGGCCCTTACATTATGAATGCTAAAGGTTGTTTGCAAGCTAACTTTAAAGTAGGCAGAGGAAACTACGCCGATGATGGTGCTTTGTACACGGTAGAAGCGAGAGCTTATTTGCCAAATGACTATGGTTTGTACAATATGGCTGGCAACGTAGCAGAGTGGACTTTAAATTCTTATAACACATCACTACCCGAAGATAAAAACCCCATTTTTAGAAAAGGTAGACGTAAGACTGTAAAAGGTGGGTCATGGAAAGATGTAGGATTTTTTCTTCAAAATTCAGTGGCGCAACACGAGTATCAAAATGTACCTAGATCGTATATCGGTTTCAGATGCGTATCTCACTACCCTGGAAACAGCTTAATGTAGTATCAAAAAATAAAACATAAACATAAAACCACAAACTAAAATTTAATTTTTAAGAACTATGGCTGGAAAATATGCTACTAATGAGGCAAAATTACACCTTGCAACTTCTGTTGGTGCTGCAATCGTAATTGTAGGTGCATTATTTAAAATTCTTCACTTAGGAGGAATTTGGGGAAGTATTATGATCGGTGTTGGGTTGGGTGTAGAAGCCTTTTTGTTCTTAATTGGGGGGCTTTTTCCTCCGCATCCAGATGTAGAGTGGGATAAGGTTTATCCGCAATTGCGTAAAGATGGTAAGCCAACGCCTCAAGATGCCATTCCACAAGCTGCAGTTGGGGTTGGTGCTACTGGCGCTTTAGATAAATTAGTAAACGAAAAAATTGGTCCAGAATTAATCGAAAGCCTAGGTAATGGCTTACGTACCTTTTCAGATAAAGTTGCGGGCATTGCTAACGTAGCCGATGCTTCTTTAGCTACTACTGAATTTACTGCTAAGGTTAAAGGTGCTTCTGACAGCCTTGGTAATATGAACACCGCTTTTGATAAAGCAACCGAACAACTCGCAGAGTTAGGTGCTAGTAATGCAGATTCAAAAGCTTATCATGAACAAGTAAATAACCTAGCTAAAAACCTATCTGCGCTAAATGCAGTATATGAATTAGAATTGCAAGATTCTAGCGCTCATTTAAAATCAATGAACAAATTTTACCAGAACTTGGCCTTAACCATGGGTAACTTCAATGATTCTATGGAAGACTCGAAGCAGTTTAAAGAAGAAGTTGGTAAACTAGCTAAAAATCTATCGTCGTTAAATGCTATTTATGGCAACATGTTAACGGCTATGAACCAACCACGTGCTTAATTAGTCATATTATTAACTATTAAATATTGATATAATATGGCAGGAGGTAAGGAAACGGCTAGGCAGAAGATGATTGGTATCATGTATTTGGTACTATTAGCTATGCTTGCCCTTAACGTTTCAGATTTGGTGTTAAAAGCGTTTAAAAATATTAACGACAGTTTAAACACCTCTAAAGAAAACGTTGGCAACAACATTACACAATTATTAAAAAATTACGAAAATACAAAGGCAAAAGAAAGTGAAGATAATTTACTTAAGTTAAACCGAGCTAAGGAAGCACAGAAAATTGGTGAGGATTTAATTAAGTATATAGATGATCTTCAGAAAAAAATAGCTGCCGATGGTTTTGATGAAAACGGCGATCTGGAGCAAAAAAACAACCTAGATATTGGTCAAAATATCATGGGAAGCGATACAGAGAAAAAGGAGGGCATCAAATTACAAGCTAAGATAAATGAAACTGGTAAAAAATTAGCTTCTTTATTACAGACTGATGAAGGCAAACCTACTTTTATGTTGCAAGCCTTAGATCCTGCAAAACCTAAAGCAGGCGAACCTAAAACATGGACTGGAAACAACTTTGGTGAAGGTGTTCCTTTGGCAGCTTTTAGAACTATCTTAACGATGATCCAGAATGATGCTAAAAACATGGAAGCTGATATCATCAATAAAATTTTATCTGATAAGCCGATTGTAACCTTAGATCATTTCGAGGCGGTAGCGGTAGCTCCCTCTTCTTACGTAATACAAGGCCAGCCATACAAAGCAGAGATTTATCTTACAGCAAGTGATACCAAATCTAGTCCAGATGTGAGTGTAAACGGCTCTAAAGTGCCCACCGTGAATGGTAAAGGTGTTTATACAGGGGGCACAGGAAGTGTAGGTACATTTACTTGGAAAGGTACCATTAGGGTTAAGAATAATAAAACCGGAAAATTTGACTCATACGACACCCCTCCTATGACTTATCAGGTAGCTGCGCCATCGGCAACAGTTTCTTCAGATAAGTTGAATGTAATATATGCGGGTATTCCAAATCCGTTTACAATTTCCGCTCCAGGTTTTCCAAATGTGAATGCCACAATTACTGGTGGTTCATTAAGTGGAAGTGGTGGTAAGTATATGATTAACGTTCCAGGATCTTTAGTAGGTAAAGAAGTATCTATTAACGTGAGCGGTACTAACGATGGCAAAACAGTAAACCTAGGCGCACCTAAGTTTAGGGTTAAAGCTATTCCGGCACCAATAGCAAAAGTTGGTGGTTACGGTGGTGGCGATATTGCTTCGGTACAGTTGAAAAGCGAAAGTGAAATTGAAGCAGATTTAGATGATTTCCCTTTTGATGTGAAGTTTAAGATCTTGCGTTTTGAACTTACAGTAATTAAACCCCGTTCTGATGCTATTACTATTTCTGGCCAAGGGGGTAATTTTACTGGTGCGGTTCGAAATGCAATCAATGCAGTTTCGCCAGGTACTACGGTGATCTTTAGTGATATTGTGTCGCAAGGTCCAGACGGAAGGCAAAAAGTGCTGCCTCAATTGGTATTTAAAGTAAAATAAAAAGATGAAAAAGATTACGTTATCGTTGGCTTTTATGGTAGTAGTTACTGCTGGTGCATGGGCACAAAATACAGGCAATAACTCAACAAATGGTTCGCAAACCCAAAAAGTAGAGCCTGAAAAAACGGTAAGGAAAACGCCAAAGGTTAAGCCAAAAGATGGCTATGCCATGGAAAAAGAGCTAAGGGACACTGCTTCTGAGAAGGCTTTTTTACCGGTGATTAAAGATGAAGACGTAATTTATACCAAGCGGGTTTGGAGAGATATCGATTTACGTGACACCATTAACGGCGTACTTAATTATCCAAAATCGAGGTTAATTGAGGTGTTGATTACCCACGTTAGAAACGAAGAGCTTACGGCTTACAATCCAAAAAATCCGAAAACTTTAGATGATGTAGATGGGTTTGATTTTCCTTTAGATACTGCGGATGCATTGAGATTGGCAAATGGAGTAGTAAATGTTACCAACAACAAAACAGGAACAGTTACTCAAGTTCCCGGCGAATTTAATCCAGAGTTGTTTAAAAAGTATAGAATTAAAGAGGATTGGGTATTAGATGGAAAGAGAGGTGTGTTTGAACCTCGTATCGTTGCAATTGCACCATTAAAGTTAAACGATCAGACTAAAGAATGGCAACCTGTATTTTGGATTGCTTACGAGGAAGCAAGAGATATCTTGGCTACCAAAAGACTTTTCAATTCATTAAATGATTCTTCTCCTTTAAGTATGGACGATTTCTTTATCCATCGTTTGTTCTCTAGCCACATTGTAAAAGAAACCAACGCAGGAGATTATAAAGTGAAGGATTTAATCAGCGATCCGAGAGAACGCTTGTTAGAAAGCGAACGCATTAAAAAGAAAATGGCCGATATGGAACAGGCTCTTTGGGAATATTAGAAGCCCCACCCATCCCTCCACAACGGGAAGGGTTAGCATAAACTTATAAAAAGAGCAAATCGATAAGGTTTGCTCTTTTTTTATTTCGATCGTCATTGCGAAGCACGAAGCAATCCTAAAGTAACGCGAGTTTTGGATCTTGATTCGTCATTTCGACCGCAGCGAAGCGAGTGGAGAAATCTTTAGAGGGATAATTTCTAACCAATGACCCAAATATTTAGCTCTGCTTTCTTTCAGTTCGCGGCTACGCTCGAAATGACGACCATTTCTAATATAACTAAAAGCATAAGCTGCTGATAAACAAATACAAACGCCCATAACTCACGTTAAAGCATAACGTTACCTTTAATAGTAGTAAGATTGCTTTGTGCCTCGCAATGACGATTTTATAACAGCTTTTTAAACTTTTTCTATATTATTGAAATAGTTTAAAAGCGTAATCACTTGTTTTTTGTTGAGTAATTTAGCCAGCTCTTCAGCATTTGCTTCTTTAATTTTTTTGACAGATTTAAAATGTGTGAGCAATTTATCTGCCGTAGCTTTACCAATACCTTCAATTTCTTCTAGCTCGGTTTTTAAAGTGCCTTGGTCGCGTTTTTTACGGTGGAAAGTAATCCCAAAACGGTGAGCCTCATCTCTTAAATGCTGAATGATTTTTAATGTCTCCGATTTTTTATCCAAATACATTGGTAAGCTATCGCCAGGGTAAAAGAGTTCCTCCAATCTTTTGGCAATGCCAATAATTGTTACTTTTTTATCAATGCCCAGTTTCTTTAAACTGCTTACCGCCGATGATAGCTGACCTTTACCACCATCAATAATAATCAATTGAGGTAAGCTTTGATTTTCATCTAGCATACGTTTGTATCGACGGTAAACAGCTTCCTGCATGGTGGCAAAATCGTTTGGCCCTTCAACCGTTTTTACATTAAAGTGGCGATAGTCTTTTTTACTCGGTTTGGCATCTTTAAAAACTACAATTGCCGAAACCGGATATTTGCCTTGAAAGTTAGAGTTGTCAAAACATTCGATGTGGTAAGGTAATTGTGTTAACCTCAAATCGTTTTTCATCTGCGTTAATACCCGATCTGTTTTGAGCTCCGGATTTAATTTCTCGTATTGGTTTAGCTTTTCCTTTTTAAAGAACAATACATTCTTTTGCGAAAGTTCTAACAAGGCCTTTTTTTCACCTAGTTTGGGCACAGTTAGTTTCAGGTTCGTGTCATCCAAAGGAATTTCGAACGGTACAACAATTTCTCTCGAGGTACTTTTAAATCTACTTCTAAATTCTGCAATGGCTATAGAAAGCAGTTCTTCATCACTCTCGTCTAACCGTTTTTTAATTTCTATGGTTTGCGTTTGGATGATGGCCCCGTTCATCACTTTCAGGTAGTTGACAAAGGCATAACGCTCATCGCTGGCAATGCTTACCACGTCTATATTGGTAATGGCGCTGCTTACCACGGTTGATTTGCTCTGGTATTTTTCTAGCACACTCAGCTTTTTCTGGTAATCGTGCGCCAACTCAAAATTCAGTTCTTCTGCAGCAGTTTTAACTACTTGCTTTACCTCTTTAATTACATTGCCAATTTTGCCGTTTAAAATGTCTTTAATTTCTGCAATGTTGTTTTCGTAATCAGCTTTAGATTGATAGTTTTGACAAGGGCCTTTACAATTCCCGATCTGGTATTCTAAACAAACTTTAAACTTCCCTGCGTTGATGTTCTCTGGTGTTAAGGCCAAATTGCAAGTACGCAGAGTATAGGTTTCTTTAATGAGATCTAAAATGGTATGCATCATACCTACAGAGGCATAAGGGCCCAAATATGTAGAGCCATCCTTAATCATACGCCGGGTAGAGAATACTCTCGGAAAGGGTTCTTTTTTGATGACAATCCATGGATAGGTCTTGTCATCTTTAAGCATAATGTTATATCGTGGCTGATGCTTTTTGATTAGGCTGTTTTCCAATAACCAAGCGTCAATTTCTGTATCTACAATGGTAAACTGAATGCGCCTAATTTTGGAAACCAATACTCGGGTTTTGCCGTTAAGCTGTTTGTCTTGTACAAAGTAGGAGCTAACCCGGTTGCGCAGATCTTTAGCTTTGCCGATATAAATTAGCTTGTCATCCACATCAAAATATTGATACACGCCAGGTTTATGCGGAATATCTTTTAAGGCCTTTTTATAATCGAAACTGCTCATATTGGATTGCAAATTTACATAAAAAACCTCGTAGCTTTCGAAAGCTACGAGGTCTTACAGTATGAGTTTTTAACTTTAAAACCCTAATTTCTTATCTAACTCTGAAATGGTATTTTGTTCTACTTGCTGTTCTTGGTATTGGTTACAATCATAAACAATATTTACGCCACCTCTTGGTGGTTCAAAATCGTTCTTGCCCATTTTTAAGTTAGGGTTGGCGTAAACCCGTTTCATAAAACCTGCGTAAATTGGCAGAGCCGAATTAGCACCTTCGCCGTAGCTGGTACTAGTAAAGTGGAAAGCACGGTCTTCGCATCCTGTCCACACACCAGCTACTAAATCTGGTGTAATGGCCATAAACCAACCATCAGAATTGTTTTGTGTGGTACCTGTTTTACCACCAATTGGGCCATTTACTTTGTACTTATAGCTTAATCTAGAACCCGTTCCGCCAGTAACCACGCCACGTAACATACGGGTCATTACGTAAGCCACTTCTTCGTTCATGGCTACTTTAATAATGGGCTTGCTTTCGTAAAGTACCACGCCATTTTTATCTTCTATTTTAGTGATAAAGTTAGGCTGCGTCCAGGCGCCCCTGTTGGCGAAAACGCCATAGGCACCTACCATATCGTAAATTGAGGCATCAAAAGTCCCTAGTGCAATGGATGGAACCGCCGGCACATCGCTAGTGATTCCCATTTTTTTGATCTCATTCATTACCGCTGTTGGGCCAACTTGTTTCATTAAATAAGCCACAATATAGTTTTGCGAATAGGCCAAGCCTTTTTGTAAGGTAATTTTGCCCGGCAATGGCGTTCCAGAGTTTCTCGGCGTCCAATCTGGGCTTCCCGGATTGGATATAGTTACCGGCTCGTTTAATACCTCATAACAAGGCGAATATCCATTTTCTATTGCTACTGCGTAAGTAAATGGCTTGGCGGTAGATCCTACTTGGCGCTTGCCCATTTTTACTTGGTCGTATTTAAAGTGCTCAAAATTAATGCCTCCCACCCAAGCTTTAATATCTCCACTTTTAGGATCCATGGCCATCATCGCATTACGCAAAAGTAATTTGTAATATTTAACCGAATCGATAGGCTTCATCAAGGTATCGATATTTCCCTTCCAAGTGAAGATGGTAAGTTTGGTAGGCGTGTTAAAATCAGAGGTAATTTCTTCGTCAGATTTGCCTTCGGCTTTTAATGCTTTGTAACGATCAGATCTTTTTACACCCTGTTCTATCAGTGCTTCTTTTCCCCTAAACGGATTTCTGCCTTTCCAGCTTTTGGTAAATTGTGCCTGCAAGGTTTTCATGTATTCCTTTTGCGCCTCTTCTGCATACACCTGCATTTGATAATTAATAGTGGTGTATACTTTTAAACCATCCCTATCTAAATCATAAGGTGTACCATCAGCTTTATTGATAGAACGCTCCTCTAATATTTTCTTCACTTCAGTTTTTAGTACGGCCCTAAAATATGGAGCTATACCATCATTAGTAGTTGCCGCATTGAAGCGCAGATTTAATGGTTTTTCTTTTTCTCCAGCAAACTCGTCTTTAGTAATATAGCCTTCTTTTACCATTAACGCCATTACCGTATTTCTTCTGTCTAATGAGCGCTCGGGGTTTTTGGTAGGCGAGTAGCGTGTAATTCCTTTTTGAAGACCGATAAGTACTGCAGCCTGTGGTACGGTTAATTTATCTGGTGTAGTATTGAAATAAACTCTAGCGGCAGATTTAATACCGTAAGCCTGGTTTCCAAAATCAACCGTGTTTAAATACATGGTAATGATTTCTTCTTTGGTGTAATTGCGTTCTAGTTTAATTGCAATTACCCACTCCTGAAATTTTTGGATAATACGTTTCGAGAAGTTTTTTGCCCTACCTTCTTCAGAAAAAAGGTTAAGCGCCAACTGCTGCGTAATGGTACTTCCTCCCTGTTTTTTTCCAACTAGGGCATAAAGAAAAATGGTGAATGTACGTCTAAAATCTATACCGGAATGTGAACGAAAACGAATATCCTCGGTAGCAATCAAAGCATTAATTACATTGGGAGAAATTTCGCTGTAGTTAACGTTTGATCGGTTTTTTACGAAATAAGTGCCCAAAACTTTACCTTCCTCAGAAATCACCTCTGTGGCTTCGTTGCTTTTAGGATGTTCTATTGCTCTAAACGACGGTATCTCTCCAAAAACGCCGAAACTAATCATTACAATAAAAATTGCAAACGCAATAATACCAGCAATAAGTACTTTCCAAATACGCCAGTTGTATTTTTTTATTAATTCTGGAGGTAGTGAATTGTTGTTCTTATTTCTATAATTCATTGTTATTGATATATCTGATATACCGCTCTAAAGTATCGCGATTGGTAATTTTTTCGAGGTTCTCTTTACTTATTGCAAAAGTAGTATAATTAGCGGCAGGTATTTTGATAATTCTGCCTAATTGTGATTTTATATTTTGTTGATATTGCTGAACATCAGAAATACTCGTGAAATCGCCTACTATAATTAACTGATCTTGTTCTAGTTCTTTAAGCTGGTGGCGAAGGTTAGTGCCCGAGTAGTTACCTCTATTAAATTGCCCGATGCCGAACCGGGATGTACTTACATTTAAACTAACGTTGTTTATCGCTACTACATAATAATAATTGGTAGACGATGCTGGGTTAAATAAAGTCTCTTTTGGAGGTTCTGGAACAGCAATTGGTTGTACAACGGTATCTGCTGGTTTTGTAATTACAATTGGATCAGCAAGGGTATCTTTCTTTTCGGTAGCCAGAACAGTTGCCAAATCTTTTTTAGCGATAAGTGTAGGATTGGCCAAAGTATCTTTCTTAGTTTCTACAACAGGTGCTTTAGCAATTACCGTGTCCTTTTTAATTTCTTTTACTGGAGGCTTCACCTCTGGTTTTTTCTCTATTTTAGGTTCTTCTACAGCAGGTTTGCTAACTAATGGAGGCGCTGGCTGTACAAATTTTTTCTTTCCCGTTGGATCCAAAACATTTGCGATTATAGGTTCATTTAGCCTAATGCCCGTTTTGTTTTCTGCAAATGGGATTTCGTAAGGGTCGTAGCCAACCAAAGCTATTTTCCTTTTCTTAAACTCGCTTAAATGTGCATTGATATACAGCAAGTGTTGATCCACTAGTGGTTTTATCAATACATCTTTTTGATGCCTTTCAGAAATATCTTTAAAGGCAGTAATTAAATGGTCTACATTTTCTGTGCGGCCAATAGCTATGGCTTTAAGGTAATCGTACTGCGGCTCCATGGTATTACCTGGAAAACGTTTACTGATATCACTTGCTTTAGTAATTACTGTACTAAAATCTTTCTCTTGCAGTTTGTAAAATAAGCTTTCGTATTCTTTATTTAACATTGCTTCTAATTGGTTTTGCCTTAGAGAGAAATTAGGATCTAAAATAGTTTTTGCGAAAACAGAATTAGGGAATTTGCTTAATACTAGGTTTTTATACTCGTTAGATTTTGCATTATCTGTGCCTTTATATGCCAAGTACAAGCTATAGTAAACCATATCTAGCTTGTTGTTGTTAGGGAATCGTTTCAGTAAAGCTTCGTAAGTTTTTATCGCCTCTGGCTTATCATTTAAAACCTGCTGATAAAAACTGCCCATATCTAAATAGGCATTGATGATTTTTTGGTTAGAGGTTTCTAAAGCTGCCGGACTAAGCGGAATAGAATCTAAATATAATGCAGATTGGTTGGCAGATTTTGGAGCCGTAGTGGCTGGTGCATCTGGGTTTTGCGGCATTGCGCCAAAAGGATCATCTACAGCAGCAAGTGCATCGGCTTGGCTTTGCGAAGACTTTACACTTTGGCGCCAATTTGGAGTTAATTTTCTATTGCCCCAACGTTTTTTAAATTCGTTAAACCCTCTACTAATTGCATTGGTGTTAGCAAAATAAAAGGTACTACCGGTTTGCGAAGTATAGTTTACGTTTGCTCTTCCTGTGCTAGCTGGTTGTCCATTGTTGGTACTTCCTGTAGTAGATTTGTTTTCTAAAGCTGCAAAGTAATTAGTTAGGGCAATTGGTCTATCTGCTGCCGGCAACTTGGTAAATTTTTGAAGCGTATCTTGTAGGTTAATGGTCTCGTACCTTTGCTGTAGATAAGCTAGGTTTTGTGCTTTGTTAGCTATGGCACTATATAGCGGATGTGTTTTGGGCAAAGTCAATGCCGTACTATCATAATACAGCTTAGCGGTTACATAATCGCTATAATGTTTAAAATTTAAATCGGCAATTTTTAAGTACGATAAAGCTTTTTGCACATTATTGGTTATGCTATTTTTTACCGAAAGATTGTAATATTCTTCAGCCTTTCCAAAGTCATTTCCAGCATAGTAATCTTCTGCAATTTCATAATAGATTTGGTCCTTGAAATCTTCATTCTTATCATCTTTCAGCATTCGGGTAAGGGCCAGCTTTCTATCAAAGCTATTACCACTTAATTGTTCGGTTACTCTAATTCGGCTTAGCTTAGCATTAAAATACATGTCGAAAGCAGCATTACTTTTTTCTACTTTGCGATAAGCATCCAAACTTTTTTCAAATTCTTTTTCGCTTTCATAAAGCTGGGCTAAAGTATAGGTCCATCTAGTTTTATTTAGAGACGTTGGACCAGCTTTTAAAGCTTTTTCTAAATAGGTTATGGCTTGTTTGTCATTTTCTTTAATGATGTTGATCTGCGCTAGCGTTGCCAAAGGCTCCGATTTTTGACCTTTTACCGAATCTAATTCTATAACTACAGTATCTAATACTCTCTCTGCATTTTTTAAATCATCTAGTTCAATTAAGCTTCGGGCTTTCCAGTTTAGGGCATTCAAATATACTTTGTGATTTTTATGATAGGCGCCTGCTACATAGTCGAAGTAGGCTTGGGCGTTATAATATTTGCCTTGGTAAAAATTTGTCTTGCCTAATAGAATGTAAGCGTCGTCTATGTAATTACTGATGTTTTTTTCCGCAATAATTGTTCTTGCCTTCTGATCGACTTCGTCAAGTTCTTTGATTTTTGTACCTGCGGTGGTGGCATCTGCTATTGCGGGAGCATGGTAAAGAGGCAAGAAATTGTCGAAATTATCCTTTCTGCTTTGATTTACACCTTCCAAATATTCGTCTAATAAAACATTAGAATTATAAATAAGGTTATATCTTGCAGACAGGTTTTGTAGTTTCCTGTTTACAGCGGTATCTTTCTGAGAAGAGCAGCCAAAACCCAATGCAATTAGTAAAATGCATAAAATAGCGCTAACTTGATGTTTTCTGTAGGTGTTCAATGATTTAGTTTGTTTTTATATATAACAAAATATCTGCAAAAATATTTTATTCGGCAATATAATCTTAATAATTGAACTATTAATTACAAAAGTTAATGAGTGTGTTTATGTTCAATTAGAGCTATTATCGATAGATTGTTACTCAAACTTGTTACCGAGGCATATCCTATTTCTTTAGGCCGATAGATGTTATTCTTAAATGATTTATGTCGCTTTCTATTTACGATTTAGCATGCTTATGAAGTTATTAATGGTATATTTGTTGCCTAAATTTTTCTGCTTTGGAAAATAAAGAGAAGAAAAAAGTGAATAAATGGATAGTTTTTACTTCTATGCCATTTCAGATGGGGATAACTATTTATCTGTTTCATTGGGTTGGTAAATGGTTAGACAAAACCTTGAGAGTAGAAGGAGAATGGTGGATGAAATGCTGTACATTGTTAGGTGTTGTTGTTTCGCTATACTATTTCATTAAACAAGCAAATTATATCAGTAAAAAATGAATAATTATATTAAGTATATTCTAGTGCTTCTAGTAGTTACTGCTGTAGCGTATGGGGGGCATTATTTAGCGAATTCAGCATTGGACGTTAACGAGCAATGGGCTGCATTGGATTATAGTTTAAAAGGCTTATATTTTTTTGGTTCTTTTGCTTCACTTATTGTTTTAATAGTTTTAATTACCATTAACCGCATCATGCCTAGAAATTTAGGTTCAGTTTTTCTAGTGGTAATTAGTGTTAAAGTGTTGGCGTTCTATGCTTATATTTATAAAGCTCTTAATGTAGCTGAAGATAATTTCTTGAAATATAATTTCATAATTGTGTTTTTTATCTTTTTAGTTTTTGATGTATTTGTGGCATTTAAGGCGTTAAATGAAGATGAAATAAAGGCTTAAAAATTTTCTTTAAAAAGTTTTAATTAATAAAGAATTAACACAAAATAAAATTGTACTTTTGCGCAAAATTTATATTCTTCGATACTAAATAAAAATGATAAATCTTAAGAGAACACTTTTAGTTTTAGCAGTGGTAATTTTGGGTGCAAATCCTATTTGTGTATTAGCGAATGAGGAAGCGCATGCGGGAGAGCCTAGTGATAAGTCTAAAGAGATTGGTGAGTACATTGTTCACCACTTGCAAGATGACCATTTTTTCTCTTTGTATAAAGCAGGAGAAGAGACTGTTGGTTTTCCTTTGCCCGTTATTTTAATTGACAATGGCTTAAAGGTTTTTTCTTCTGGCGAATTTAAACATGGTAAAGCTGTAGTAGAAAAAGACGGTCAATTTTATAAATATTATCATGGTAAAATTTATAAAACAGATGCTGCTGGTACAATTAATTATGATGATAAACACCACCCAACTAATGCAAAGCCCTTAGATTTTTCGATAACTAAAAATGTTTTTGGATTGTTTTTGGCTGCGTTTCTAATGTTTGTTGGGTTCTTAAGTTTAGCAAAAACCTATAAAAAAGGGCCAAGTAATTTACCTAAAGGTTTTGGTCGTGTGTTAGAGCCCTTGGTGTTGTATGTGCGTGATGAAATGGCTATACCAAATATCGGACATCGCTATAAAGAATTTATGCCTTATTTACTTTCGGTGTTTTTCTTGATTTTCACGTTAAATATATTAGGTTTAACTCCTATTGGTTTTAACGTTACAGGCAACATTTCTATAACAGTATGTTTGGCGCTATTTACTTTTGTTGTTACTACCATCAAAGCAAACAAAGATTATTGGAAGCATATTTTTTGGATGCCGGGTGTGCCTGTGCCATTTAAAATTATTTTAGCCCCAATTGAAGTGTTGGGTATGTTTACAAAGCCGTTTTCTTTAATGCTGCGTTTGTTTGCGAACATTACTGCTGGTCACTCGGTTATTATGGGGCTAATTGCAATTGTTTATTTGTTTCAAACGCAGTTAACTGTTGGGGGTAGTGTTGGTATTTCAATGCTATTAACTTTAGTGTTGTTTTTTCTGGAGTTACTAGTAGCATTTTTACAAGCGTTTATTTTTACTATGTTGTCATCCCTGTTTATTGGTATGGCTGTAGAGGAACACGCTCATCATTAATTGAATTTTTGTTAAATTTTATAAATAAATACTATGTACAACTTAATTGGAGCAGGTTTAATCGTAATCGGAGCAGGTTTAGGTTTAGGTAAAATCGGTGGTTCTGCAATGGAAGCTATCGCACGTCAACCAGAAGCTACGAACAAAATTCAAACTGCAATGATCATTATTGGTGCGTTACTTGAAGGTTTGGCATTCGGTGCTTTAATCTTGGGTAAATAATCCAGATCGATTAAAAAAAACAAGCATACCTTTGCAACGGTTGGTTGGAAAGGTATGCTTAAAACAAAAATTAAAATCATATTTATCATAAAAAATAATGGAAGCATTACTTAATCAGTTCTCATACGGTTTGTTCTTTTGGCAACTTATCATCTTGGTAATTGTAATTTTTATCTTGGGGAAGTTTGCTTGGAAACCAATTGTAAATGCATTAGAGGAACGTGAGCAAAATATTGAAGAAGCTTTAAACAAAGCTGAGTTGGCTAGACAAGAAATGGCTCGTTTAAGTTCTCAGAACGAAGAGTTGATGAAACAAGCTCGTGAAGAGCGTGATCAAATCTTGAAAGAAGCTAAAGCTTTAAAAGATGGTATTGTTAACGAAGCTAAAACTCAAGCGCAAGCAGAAGGAGCGAAGTTAATTGAGAAAGCTCGTATTGAAATTGAGAACCAAAAGAAAGCTGCTTTGGCAGAATTAAAAGGTCAGGTTTCGGCTTTATCTTTAGATATTGCAGAGCGTGTTTTACGTACGCAATTAGATGATAAAGCGAAGCAACAAGAGTTGGTTAACAATTTGTTAAAAGACGTTGAATTAAATTAAGTTATAAGTATTACGTTTTAAGTTTTAGGTTTTTAGTGCTCGACGTTTGTCAGTAACTTATAACTTACCACTTACAACTTACAACTAAAATATATGTCAAGTAAAGCAGGAGCTAGGTACGCAAAATCATTGTTAGATCTTTCTAAAGAGCAAAATGCTGTAGAAGATGTAAAGAATGATATGGTGTTTTTTGAGCAGGTAGTAGACGATAATTCAGAGTTGGAAGCTATCCTTAAAAATCCTATTGTGCCTTTGGATAAGAAACAAGGTATTTTGCAAGGGATTTTTGGAGGTAAGGTGCATGCCATTACGGAAAGTTTCTTGAAATTGGTAGTTAACAAAGGTCGTTCGGCGATATTGTTTGATACTGCTAAACAATTTGTACAGCAGTACAATGCTATTAAAGGTATTGTAACTGCAGAAGTGACTTCGGCAAGCGCTTTAACTGAGGCTAACAGAACTGAAGTGGTTAATTTGGTTAAAAAGGAACTAGGTGCTAGCGAAGTTGTGGTAATAGAAAAAGTAGATCCAGCATTAATTGGAGGCTTTATCTTAAAAGTTGGCGATAGACAATTTGATGCCAGCATAGCCAGTGGGTTAAATAAACTAAAAAAGGAATTTGCGCACTAAGTTTGCGCACAGCGATAAGTGTTAAGCGTTCTAATCGCTCAGCGCCAAACGCTTAACAAATAACATTTTTACAAAAAGATATCAAAATAACATAAAATTATGGTAGAGGTAAGACCAGACGAAGTTTCGGCAATTATCAGACAGCAATTGGCCGGCTTCAAATCAGAAGCTGAACTAGAAGAAGTTGGTACGGTATTGCAAGTGGGCGATGGTATTGCTCGTGTTTACGGCTTAACTAAAGTTCAAAGTGGTGAGCTTGTTGAGTTTGCTAACGGTTTGCAAGGAATTGTATTGAACCTTGAAGAAGATAACGTTGGTGTGGTATTGTTAGGCCCATCAGACGAGATCAAAGAAGGTGATACCATTAAGCGTACTAAAAAAATTGCTTCGATTAAAGTGGGTGAAGGCATGCTTGGTCGTGTAGTAAACACTTTAGGCGAGCCAATTGATGGTAAAGGACCTATCGCTGGACAAACTTACGAAATGCCTTTAGAGCGTAAAGCGCCTGGGGTAATCTATCGTCAGCCAGTAAACGAGCCGCTACAAACAGGTATCAAAGCTATCGATGCGATGATTCCAATTGGTCGCGGTCAACGTGAATTGGTTATTGGTGACCGTCAAATTGGTAAAACTGCGGTTTGTATCGATACGATCATCAACCAAAAAGAATTTTACGAAGCAGGTAACCCTGTGTTCTGTATCTATGTAGCTTGTGGTCAGAAAGCAAGTACAGTAGCAAACGTTGTACGTACTTTAGAAGAAAACGGTGCAATGGCTTATACTGTGGTTGTAGCTGCTTCTGCTGCTGAGCCTGCTCCATTGCAGTTCTATTCTCCATTTGCAGGTGCTGCAATTGGCGAGTTCTTCCGTGATACTGGTCGTCCGGCTTTAATTGTTTATGATGATTTATCTAAACAAGCTGTGGCTTACCGTGAGGTTTCGTTGTTATTGAAACGTCCTCCAGGTCGTGAGGCTTATCCAGGTGACGTGTTCTATTTACACAGTCGTTTGTTAGAAAGAGCTGCGAAAATCAACGCTAACGATGACATCGCTAAAAATATGAATGATTTACCAGAATCAATCAAAGATATCGTTAAGGGTGGTGGTTCATTAACTGCATTGCCAATTATCGAAACACAAGCTGGTGACGTTTCTGCCTATATCCCTACTAACGTAATTTCAATTACTGATGGTCAGATCTTCTTAGAGTCTAACTTGTTTAACTCTGGTATCCGTCCGGCAATTAACGTAGGTATCTCGGTATCACGTGTAGGTGGTAACGCACAAATTAAATCAATGAAAAAAGTTGCTGGTACTTTAAAGTTAGACCAAGCACAGTACCGTGAGTTAGAGGCTTTCTCTAAATTCGGTTCTGATTTAGATGCGGCTACAAAATCTGTATTAGATAAAGGTGCTCGTAACGTAGAGATGTTGAAACAAGCGCAGTTCTCTCCATTTACTGTAGAGAAACAAGTAGCTATTGTTTACGCAGGTACTAAAAACTTGATGCGTAGCGTACCAGTAAATAAAGTGAAAGAGTTTGAAGCAGATTACTTACAAGCATTAGAAATGCGTCATCCAGAAACCTTAGCGGCATTAAAAGCTGGTAAATTTGATGATACCATTACTGGTGTATTGGAAACTGTAGCAAAAGAAATTTCAAGTAAATACTAATTAGACACAAGTAACGAGTATCGAGTAGCAAGACCGGTTATGCCAAAATCTTGATACTCGATACTTAATACTCGATACTAAAAGAATGGCCAATTTAAAAGAAGTAAGAAATCGTATTGCCTCTGTGCAGTCAACTCAGCAGATTACCAAAGCAATGAAAATGGTATCGGCAGCGAAGTTGAAACGTGCTACGAATGCAATCATTCAATTACGTCCTTACGCAACCAAGTTGAAAGAGATTTTAGGAAATCTTTCTGCTAGCTTAGAAGGTTCTACCTCTCCTTTTACTGAAGAAAGAGTACCTAACAAAGTGTTGATTGTAACAGTTTCTTCTAACAGAGGTTTAGCTGGTGCTTTTAACATGAACGTAATTAAGGCTACCAATAACTTAATTGCTGAAAAATATAGCGAGCAGTTAAAAAAAGGAAATGTAAGTATTGTTGCTATTGGTAAGAAAACGCAAGATTTTTACGAGAAACGTGGTTACAATGTAATTGGTAATAATAATGATGTTTATCAAGCGCTTACTTTCGAAAACGTAACTAAAATTACCGAAGCTATTATGGCTGGTTTCGAAAAAGGAGAGTTTGATAAAGTAGAGTTAGTGTACAACCAGTTTAAAAATGCTGCAGTACAAATTATTACTACAGAGCAATTATTGCCTTTGCCTAAAGCGGAGGGTGTGGTAGAAGTTAAAACTGCTAACGTTGATTATATTTTAGAGCCAAACCAAGAAGAGATTGTTTCTCAATTGATACCTAAATCAATCAAAATTCAGTTGTACAAAGCAGTGTTAGATTCTCATGCTTCTGAACATGGTGCACGTATGACCTCAATGGATAAAGCAACTGAAAATGCGGGTGACTTATTGAAAGCATTGAAATTGTCTTACAACCAAGCTCGCCAAGCGGCTATTACAACTGAGTTAACTGAGATTGTAAGTGGTGCAGCAGCATTGAATGGGTAGTTAGTTCATTTTGTTCAATAGATCATTGGGCAAATCGCTTAAAAAGATATAAACCCTTATCGTTTTTCGGTAAGGGTTTTTTATGTGTTGGCTTTATTAATAGATCTATTGTTTTTACTAAAACGTTACTCATAGGGCATGGGTTTTAGCTTTTAACTTTATACTTTTGACTCTTAATTTATCTGATATGAAATTTAGATTTTTAATCATCGCCTTGTTAGCTATCCCAACTTTAGCTTCTGCACAGAAAGTACAGCCCGAAAGAGATTGGACCAATGCGGTGTTGTGGCAGCAATATAGTGGAGAATATAGGGCTTTGGCTTTCCAAGCTTATAACTTTGCTAGGTTGTCCTTAAAGGAAGCTTTATGGGAAAATCAAAACGGTAAACCGAACTGCGTAATTGTTGATGCCGATGAAACGATTATAGATAATTCTCGTTTTCAAGGTTACGAAATTCAGCATGGGGTAAGTTATGTACCCGCCGATTGGACAGCTTGGACTGCTAAAGCAATGGCAGATACCGTACCGGGAGCGCTATCTTTCCTGAAATTTGCGGCGAGCAAAAATGTAGAAACATTTTATGTTACCAACCGCGATGAAGCTGATAGAAAAGGCACGATAGAGAACCTTAAAAAGCTAGGATTCCCGTATGTGGATGAAGCGCATGTGCTCACAAAAAGTACAACCTCTGATAAGCAAGAGCGAAGAAATAAAGTATTGGAGAAATACAATGTGCTTTTGCTTTGCGGTGATAATTTGAGTGATTTTTCTAACGTTTTCTATCGCGAAGGAAAAGATACGAAAGAACAAGTAGATGCGCACCAAAACCTGTTTGGTACTAAGTTTATTGTATTGCCTAACCCTATGTACGGCGATTGGGAGAAATTGCTTTATAAAGAAGGAAAGTTTACCGAGCAAGAGAAAGCAAAACAACGTTTAGAAAAGCTTAAAAGTTATTAATTTATCATGCTTTTTATTTAAGAAATGTTATTTTTGCGCTAAATAAAATTAAAACGAATAAATCATGGATGCTAAAGAAAGAGAAAAAAGCATTGATACGGCAAATCAGCCATCTATCTATATGACAATTTTAGTTGGTGTAGTTATCTGCGTAGTGGGTACTTTCTTACGTTTCGCCTTTGATGCGCTTTGGCTTTCGCTTTTATCTTGGGCAATTTTAGCTGTAGGTACTGTGATATGCTGCATGGGTGTTTTCAGAATTTTAGGATCAAGTAAGTCTTAATATTAAACTTTGATTTGAGTTTTAGATCTACCGAAAGGACAGATTTACATATAAATTATTTATTACGAAAATCCCTTCACGGTAAAACGTGAAGGGATTTTTTATGCTTTTAGGTTTCAAAACTGCCAACTGATCACTGCCAATTGAAAACTGAATTGGGTTACCTTAATCAGTTTTTGGCATTAAGCATAAAACCCCTATACAAATTGTCTGCCTTAAGGAAATAGCATGCTTAAGACAATTTTGTTAAGGATGAGTTTACGACTTAAAAACTATAACAAGATGAACCTAGAAAGAGGAACATCTTACAGTTGAAAACAAAATCTAAAACAAGATGAAAAGACATTTTGCAATTGTGGCATTGGCTACAATTATTTTCGTAGGCTGTAGTGCCGAACATAAATCAGAAACAGCAGATTACACTGCTACCGACACCATTGCTGCTGAAGCAGTTTCTAATGGTGAATTAGTTGAAAAAATGACCAAAACTGCAGATATGCGGTTTCGTGTTAGGGATGTACAGCGTACTAAGGAAAATTTAAGTGCTACCATTAAAAAACAAGGTGGCTTGGTAATGGAGTTTAACATCAATAGTGCTATCCAAAATTCGGAGAAAGTTAAATTTAGTTCAGATTCTTTAAAAGAAATCACGTCCTACAGAACCGATGGTTATGTGATTGCCCGTGTACCATCAGATCAATTGGACGACTTAACCAATCAGATTGCAGGTATGGCGGTATTCGTGGATAATCAATCGCTAAAAATGGAAGACAAGAGTTTAGATTATTTAGAGAACAAACTCAAATCTGAAAATAGAAAAGAAGCGGTAGAGCGAATTAACAAAGTTGCCACAAAGAAAAGCGCAAATGTAGAGACCTCGCTAATCATTAAAGACGATTATGTAGATAAGAAAATTGAGAACTTAAATATTGATAAACGAGTAAAGTATAGCACCATTTCTTTAAGTTTTTATCAGGATAATACCATCAAAACCATGATCGTAGCTAATGATAACATCTACGATTACAAGCCAGATTTCTTTAGGAGATTAGGCTTAAACCTAATGGATGGCTGGATGTATTTTAAAGAGTTTATTCTGTTTTTATCTAGGTTGTGGATGTTTGTCCTAGCGGGTGTAATTGCTTTCTTTGTGATTAAGTACTACACAAAAAAGCAAAGTGAAAAGACATTTTTGCCCCCGCCAAGTAACTAACTTCTTCGTCATTTCGAACGAGGAACGAGGAGAAATCTTAAAGCTATTCTCAAATTGTAGAACCATTCAAAGTTTAAAGATTTCTCCTATCGTCGAAATGACGTGCGAAAGTTAATTGTAAAATTTAAACGATACAACTTACTTCTGCCGTTAAAATCCTAACTTCATTCAACTAAACTATCATCGTTAAATGAAGAAACTTATTCTTTCCGTTGCTTTTGTTGTCTTGTTACTACAAGCAAATGCCCAAGACAATTTTTCTAATGCATTTAGGCAAATCAATACCGAAGTTCAAAACCATTCGCAGGCTTACCAAAATTTAAAACAAGCTACCGAGAAAATTGGGCACCGTTTAACAGGTTCTGCAAACGGCGCAAAAGCGGAGGAGCTTGCATATAACCTCTTTAAATCTTATGGTTTTGAAGTAAGATATCAACCATTTGAAGTAGAAAGTTGGGATAGAAAGACATTAGCTGTAAAAGTTGGGAATACAGCGAGTAACCTTTCGGCAGTTAAAGCGGTAACCTTGGCGCACTCGCCAGTAAAAGCAAATGTAACTGCTGAGTTAATAGATGTTGGTAATGGTTTAGAGGCCGATTATCAACCAATAAAAGAAAAAGTTAAAGGCAAAATTGCTTTGCTTTATATAGGCGTTTTGCCTGGCTCACCAGCGGGAACTGCATCTCTGCATCGTTCAGAAAAAACCGCCATTGCAACTAAGTATGGAGCTATTGGTGTAGTTATCATCAACAAAGTTGACGGCGGTGTTTTGTTAACAGGAACAGCTTCTGTAACCGGGAAATTAATTCCAATTCCGGCAGTTTGCATAGGTTTAGAAGATGGAATGGCCTTGAAAGAAAAACTTAAATCGGCTCCACAATATGCAAAGATAGAAATGACCAATTTCTCGGGAATGATTAAAGCTAGAAATGTAATCGCTACTTTAAAAGGAACCGAGTTCCCTAACGAGAAAATTGTGGTGGGTGGCCACTTAGATAGCTGGGATTTAGCAACCGGCGCTATCGATAATGGTATTGGATCCTTTGCGATCATTGATATGGCCAGAACTTTCTCCAAACTGAAATTGCGAACCAAACGTACCGTAGAATTTGTGATGTTTATGGGCGAAGAGCAAGGCTTGTTAGGCTCAAAAGCCTACGTGTTACAAGGCTTGAAGGATAAAACCTTAGATCAGGTTCGTTTCATGCTTAATTATGATATGACGAATGATCCTAAAGGATTTTCGACCACTAGAAAGGAAATGGAGCCATTATTTAAAGCTTGGGGAGCCGAAGTGGTAAAGATTGATACTGGATTTAGGAACCTATTTCACGCAGGCGCAGGCTTACACAGCGATCACCAGCCTTTTATGTTAGAAGGCGTACCCACAGGAGGCGGGGCAGGAGGTAAACTGCCAAATAATTCTGGTCCATTTTATCATTCAGATGGTGATGGTTTCCACTTGGTAGACGAACAGGGATTGAAAAATACGGTACGTTACTCGGCAATGCTAACTTACGCTTTAGCAAATACTCCTCAAATTCCAGTAAAGAGATTTAGCAATGCAGAGTTAAAAATATTCTTGGAAAGCCAAAAATTAAAAGAGCCGCTAAAAATAGCTGGCGAATGGAAATGGGGAGATTAATTCTCTCTATTTTTTTTTTATATCATACTTGCCAATAAAGCCAGCGTAAAAGCCGCCGAGGTAATATCTAAGTTTGAGCTTCTGATATGTTTTAGTGCAATGGTAAGCTGATTTTCTACTGAACGTTTAGATATGCCAAATTTCTCGGCAATTTCATCATTAGAAAGATTTTCTATCCGGCTTAACCAAAAAATCTCTCTACATCTTTTAGGCAGTGGAGACAAGAAATTGCCAACTTGTTTTTCGAAATCTCTATAGTTTAATTTCAGCTCGCCCAAGTTGGTTGTAGTGCCTTCGTCGTAAACTTGATAATTATCTATATAACTTATTACGGTTTTCTTCTTTGCTTTTAACTCTTTAAAAACATGATATCTGGCTGTAATATGAATATAGCTGGCAAACTTCTCAATTTTTAAATGCGCTCTTCTTCGCCATAACACCACAAAAACGTCTTGCACCACATGCTCCGCTATTTCAGGATCGTTCATGTAATGTAAAACGGTAGCATGCAGTTTCTTCCAATAACGATTAAATAAAGTGCTAAACGCTTTATAGTCATTATTTTGAGTTGCTGCCCATAAAGCTTCATCACTTGTTGGGTGTTCGGACATTCTCGAAGGTATTATATCAGGTTTGGTATGATAAAAGTAATTATTTGTCAAATACAATCAAATAAACCTGTTGTTTCTGCAAAAATATTCAGGTAATGTTAAATGACTGTAAAGTGAAAATGAACTTGTGGCTATTAAAAATAAAATATCCTTTTTATGTGTGTTGCAAACCTCTTTATACCTCTATATAGATAAATACCAATTTATAAATGACTTCAGAGGAATATATTAGGCTATATCAAAAATATATCGATGGTAAATGCAATACAGAAGAAGTAAAGCGATTATTTGACTATGAAGACAGTTTTCAGTTGATTGATGCTCACGAAACAAGAGAGGATATAGTACTTAAAACTCGAATCAGTGATCGTATAAACAAAGAAATAGCTAAAAAGCGCAGCTTTAAACTATGGTATAAATATGCCGCAGCAGCAATTATAATTACGGCTATTAGCGCTCTTTTATTGCTTAAACGAGATAGGGGAGGCACAATCGCACAGCCAAGACTAGCTGTACAAATTAATAAACCAGCACTTGAACAAATAGATACTACCATTCCCACTCTTACATTGTCTGATGGGACGACAATTCCTATAAACGAGATGAAAGAAAAAATGCTTTCGGAACAGGGAGGAGTAGAAATTAGAAAGATCAATAACGGCGAGTTATCATATCATGCTTCTAAACAATTGATTGGGAGTAGCGGATTGCTAAATAAAATTTCTATACCAAAAGGCAATACTTATAAAATCACCTTGTCTGATGGGACTAAAGTTTGGTTAAATGCGGCCTCTTCTTTACGTTATCCATCTCATTTTAATGGAGAGGAAAGACTAGTAGAACTAACTGGTGAGGCCTATTTTGAAGTGGCTAAAAACGAAAAAATGCCTTTTAAAGTGAAAGCAAGAAACACAGAAGTACGTGTACTGGGGACACATTTTAATATTTCTTCTTATGCAGAAGATGGTCCAATTAAGACGGTATTGCTAGAAGGCTCGGTACAATTATCTTACTTGGGGAACCAAAAATTGTTGAAACCTGGATATCAGGCGGTAACGGAAGGGGATGCTGGCGGCATCGTTTTACAAAAGGCAAATACTTTACAAGCACTTTCTTGGAAGAATGGATATTTTCTTTTCAAGGAAAATTCTATTGTAGAAGTGATGAATCAAATAGCCAGATGGTATAAAGTGAAGGTGGTTTATGAAGATAGGGTTGAGGGAAAACTGTTTGGCGGTATTTACGATAAATCGAAAACGCTAGATGAATTGTTAAAAGGATTGGAACTCACAGGACTTGTGAAGTTTAAAATAGAAGAAGGCACTTCGGCTGATGAAAGGAGGGTAATCGTTATGGACTAGCGCTAATAATGATACCCTGAAAATAAAAACCCTGGAGACGTTCGCACCGCATCCAGGGAGTAGTCAGGGTTAATTGAACCGATATAGCAATCAGTAAATATTTAAACCTAACATCCAAATGTATAAAAAAAATACTGCATTTAGTTGCAGCGTGTACTCCTGCATTTATCCGAAATTTTATCGTACCATGAAATTAATAATGGTGTTTGTTTTCGCTGCAATTATACAAGTAAGCGCAGCGTCTTATGCACAAATTAGTTTGCAAACCAATGGCGAGGCCATAGAAAGTGTATTTATTAGTATTAAACAGCAAAGTGGCTATGATTTTCTCTATAGCGCAGATCTATTAAAAAGGATCAAGCCAGTTTCTATCAAAATAAGAAATGCTTCTATTACGCAAGTAATGGATAGATTGCTGGTCGATCAACCTCTTATTTACATTATTAACGGAAAAACAATTACACTTAAAGCTAAGCTGAACCAGGATATAGAAGTAAAAGGTAGAGTGGTTGATAAGGATGGTAAAAGCATACAGGGAGTAAATATTAGAGTTAAGGATAGATTAATTGGAGGGGTTGTTTCTGGTGTAGATGGCGATTTTACCATTAAAGCTTCGGGTGCAAAAAGTGTATTGGTATTTTCTTTTTTAGGTTTTGTAACTCAAGAAGTTACCGTAGGAACAAAAAATAACCTTGTGGTAGTTTTACAAGAGCAGCAAAACGATTTAAGTGAGGTTGTAGTTACCGCCTTAGGTATTAAAAGGGAAGAAAAATCACTAGGTTATGCCATTACTAAAATAGAAGGTGAAGAAATTGCGCAAACTGCACCAACAAATTGGGTAAACGCACTTTCGGGAAAAGTTCCAGGTTTAAATATTTCTAGGGCAGGTGCCGGACCAGGAGGTTCTGTTCGCATCACTTTAAGGGGGCAAAATTCGCTGGATTTGGATAAAGGCGAGCCGCTATTGGTTATTGATGGTGTGCCGGTAACATCTGGAATGATCAGCAATAACGGGCAAAGTTATGGCGCATCAGGAAATTCGGAAACGCCTGTAGACTATGGTAATGCATTAGGCGATATCAATCCAGATGATATCAAAGAAGTTTCCATTTTGAGAGGCCCTTCAGCCGCAGCTTTGTATGGTTCTAGAGCAGCTTCGGGCGCTATCTTAATCACTACAAAATCTAATGAAGAAAAAAACGAACGTTTTACGGTTGGCCTTAATACCGGAGTTACTATTGATGATATACTAAGGTTTCCAGATTACCAAATGGAATATGGCGACGGAGCGCCTGGAAAGCAAGATTATTATTCATTCGCTACTAGTCCAGATGGTGCAGCAACACATTCTTCTCATAGTTGGGGGCCAAAATTTAATGGACAGTTGTATTATCAATACGATCCGGTGACCCAAACCATGGCTACAGAACGCACACCTTGGGTAGCCGATCCAAATTTTTTGAAAGATGCTTTTAGAACGGGGGTAACTTATAACAATACAGTATCATTAGCTGGAGGCGACAGCAGAAATGCAGTAAGGTTTTCTTACAATGATCAGCGTAACGAGTACATCGTTCCGAACACGGGGTTTACCTACAATAGACTTTCATTTTCTAGCAACAGCAAGCTAAATAAGTTTCAGGTTAATACCAGATTTAATTACTACCATAAGGGAAGTGATAATTTACCGCTAGCTGGCTACAATTCTAATACCTATATGTACGCTTTGATGTTTACACACCCGAGTGTGCCTTTTAGTTGGTACGAAAATTATTGGAAGCCCGGCCAAGAAGGTATAGCGCAAAATAACAGGCTGCTTACTTCTATCGACAACCCTTACTTTACTGCTTATGAAAACTTAAATACGGTAGATTATGATCGTATTTTCGGAAATATCACAGCCTCTTATATCATCAATAAAAAAATGGACCTACAAGTAAGAGGAGGTTTAGACAAGAGCACATCCTTTCGTACGTTCAGAAGACCTTTCAGTTCTATTCGTTTTACCAATGGTAGGTATCAAGAACAAAACGTTGGGATGAAAGAGCAAAACATCGATTTCTTGTACAAATACAACGAGAAATTATCGAAAGATGTAGGGATGTTGTTTACGGCTGGAGGAAGTTCTACTAGACAAGAATCTCAAAATAACAACACCATTGCAGAGCGATTGAGCTATCCCAATATTTACAGTTTAGCCAATTCCAAAGATCGCCCTTTGATAAATAACAACAGATACACAAAAGTGGTAAATAGTTTGTACGGGTTGGCCCAATTTAACTATAAAACCTATCTTTTTTTAGATGCTTCAGGTCGTAATGATGTATCTAGTGCATTGCCTCGAAAAAATAGGTCTTATTTCTATTATTCTGTATCTGGAAGTGCCATCTTAAGTGAAATGTTTGATATGTCGGCTATTAAGCCACTATCTTATTTGAAGCTGAAAGCATCTTCTGCACAGGTAGGTAATGATACCGAACCTTATCGAACGGCAAGATATTTCTCTAACACAGGTTTTGGAGGAAGCTACAGTAGTCCAACTACCCGCCCAGGAGGAGATGATCTGAAACCAGAGATTATCACTAACCGTGAACTAGGGCTAGACATCAGATTTTTCAAAAATAGATTAAGCTTAGATCTTACCTATTATAACTCTAACAGCCGCAATCAAATTCTGGAAGTGCCAAATGATCCCAGTACAGGTTACACACATCGAATATTCAATGCAGGTTTAATTAATAATATAGGTTGGGAAGCCGCAATAGGTGTTAGCCCGCTGAGCAACAAAAGTAAGTTGAAATGGAAAAGCACTATTACTTGGTCTACCAATAAAAGCCTAATTAAAGAGCTTGCACCAGGCGTAGAATCTATTATTATGGCAACTGGACCTAGGGGATATATCGAAGCGAGAGTAGGTGGAGCTGTTGGCGATATTTATGGTTCAGGCTTTTTGAGATCTCCTGAAGGACAAATTGTGCATGATGAAAGTGGTTATCCAATAGTGGATACAGAAACGATTAAGTATATCGGCTCTGCAGTGCCAAAATGGAAAGCCGGTATCCAAAACAAATTTAACTACAAGAATTTAAGTTTTAGCTTCTTGGTTGATGGCCAAAAGGGAGGTAAAATATATTCCTTCTCACACTCAGTTCTTGGAGGTTTTGGTAAACTGAAATCTACTTTGCCTGGCAGGTATGAAGGTATTGTTGGAGAAGGGGTAGTAAGAAATGCCGATGGAAGCTACCGACCTAATGATATTGTTGCAGATGCACCAAATTATTACATCGCAAAATATTTTAGAGATAACGTAGAGGGAAATACTTTCGATGCATCGTTTATCAAACTTCGTGAGGTTAGTATAGAATATAAATTTAGCCAAAAATTGCTAAGCAAAATCAAAGCTTTCAAATCGGCATCAATTAGTTTATACGGACGCGACTTATTGTTGTTTACCAGTTTCCCGTTATACGATCCCGAAATAGCAACCTTAAACAGAAATAGAATAGAACCAGGTTTTGAAACAGCACAGTTCCCATCTACTAGGAGTATGGGAGCAGTTCTTAAAGTAACTTTTTAAAATATCATCGTATGAAAACTATTAGCAAAATGAAGCTGATCATGACAATGTTAGTTATTGGCATTTTGGTTTCTTGTTCCAAAGACTTTGATAACCTTAACAATGATCCCAATCGTTTAGAAAGTGTGGCTCCAGGAACTTTATTGGCACCAGCTCAGTATTATGGACATTGGGCCATTACCCTACGGGCTCACCGTATTCATAACGAATTAATGCAATACACTGTAGAAACAGGTACTTTAAATGATTTTGCCAGATATGTATTTAGAGAAAATGAACCCGATTATTTGTGGACCAACCTTTACAGAAGAGCTAGCGATATGCATGAAATGTATCATTTGGCCGAGAAGATAAAGGATGTGAACAACATGGGGGCAGCATTGGTAATGAAAGCTTGGTTGGTATCAAACCTTACAGATATGTTTGGAGATATTCCATACACAGAAGCTTTTAAAGGCGACGAAGAGTTGTTGTATCCAAAATTTGATACACAGAAGAGCGTTTACGAAAGTTTACTCGCCGATTTAAAAAGAGCTAATGATTTGTTTAAGGAAAACTTGGCATTTGATGGTACAGATCTGATTTACAATAATGATGTGATTAAGTGGAAGAAATTCTCAAATGCATTAAGACTACGTTTACTGTTGAGGTTGTCTGATAGACCAGAGATGAACAGCAGTGCAGAAATCGCAGAAATGTTCAATAATCCTACAAAATATCCATTATTCGAAAGCAATGTAGATGAAGCAATGATGAAAAATACGGGTATCAGTCCGTTCATTAATACATTTTCTACTTGGAGGGATGCGGAGTTTAGCGGCAACAGACGTTTGGGCAAGCCCTTAATGGATTTAATGAATACTACAGTTGACGGTAGAAGATTTAGGTACGCCACTAAAAATAGAGATGGAGGTTACAATGGTATTCCTAGCGGATATTCGCAAACACAGGCGGCTGAGTTTGCGGTAAATGGAGGTGTTGGAGCTTCTACTTATGCTACCACTTTACAACTGCAAAATTATCCATATCCATTGCTAACCTATTCAGAAGTAATGTTTAACCTTTCGGAAGCGGCTTTAAAAGGATGGATTAACGCTAATGCAGAAGCGTACTATAATAAAGGTATTGAGGCTTCATGGAGACAATGGAATTGCACCTGGGATGGTGGTGCAGGAGCAACCTATTTGGCAAGAAGTACCGTGAAGTTTAACAATACCATGGAGCGTTTAATTAATCAAAAATACATCGCACTTTTCTTTTCAGGTTTCGAAGCATGGAATGATTACCGACGTACGGGGTATCCGAATTTGCCGATTGGCCCAGCTGTAGCTAATGATGGAATTTTACCTCGAAGATTAGAATATCCACTCATTGTTAAAGCAACCAACAAAGAAAATTATAGAGAAGTAGCAGCAAGAATTGGTGGCGATAACTTAAAAACAAAAGTATGGTGGGACAACAATTAACGAAAAACTTTCTCGTTAAGGCGGCTTGTTTTTTATTGGTAACGCTCCATGTAATTTCTTGCAAGAAAAAGGAAGAAACTACGACCCAAGTAGAGGCTATAAAAGTGCTTTCATATAATATTTACGAAGGATTTAGAGGTGATGAAGCGACTATCAGCAAATTCAAAAAATGGGCTGATACTTTAAATGCAGACGTAATTGCTTTTCAGGAAATGAAATATTTTACGAAAGAAAGCCTGAAAACCTTTGCTGCCGAAATGGGATATCCCTATACAGTGATGTTTCACGAGTCGGGTTTGCCAGTAGCTTTGGTATCGCGTTTTCCTATCACAAATATCAAAACTGTACCTTCAGATTTGCACCTCATCGAGGCTCAAATTCTAAGCTATCATTTTTTTGTGATACACCTAAATGCAGCCACTTATGAAAAGCGACAGCAGGAAATAGCCATTATTATGGAGCGTGTAAACAAAATCAGTAATAACGAGAAAATATTGATGATGGGCGATTTCAATAACATGTCGCCTCAAGACGCTAAAGATTACGACAATACTGCTAAAATGAATTTGGTGGCACAAAGTGAAATCAATAATCCTGGAACCAAAATCTTGAATAACGGGAAAATAGATTATGCTGTGATACAAACTTTATTGGATAATGGTTTTTATGATACCTGGAAAATGTTTAGAACAGGTTACGAAAAAAGTGCGCCAACCAAATTAAGAACGCATAATAACTACACTCGGATAGATTACATTTTTGCTAACAAAGCACTCTCAAACGATTTTACTAAGTCGTATATGATAAAGGATGAGTTTACAGACTACGCTTCAGATCATTACCCAATGGTATTTATTTATAAAAAGCGATAGCACATCTAAAAACTAATAACGAAGAACTATTTCAATCAAAAATGATGAAAAAGATACTATTATTATGCGCTTTTTATTGTGTCCTAATTGCACAGTTAAACGCACAGAAAAAATGGGAATATGGGTTTGGCTCTTTAAATGGCGTTGTAAACGATGTTAAAAATACAAGCGTAACCATTTCAAGAAACGAAACAAACGATTTACTCCCAATTCCAGCCGAATCGCAAATAATTAGGTTAAGAGTGGGAAACAATAAAGAGGCCAATGGGGGTTTTAGTGTTTCAGATTCGGGAACTAACTTTGGCACTGGAGCAAAATTAGTGATGACATCTCCACAAGGTTCATCCACCAATAAATTCTCTATTAACCACATCAGCGGAACGCCACTGTTCGCCATTAGTTTTCACGTTAAGTTCGATACGGGAACTAAGGGTAACTACAAGTTTGCTATTGGAAAAGATAGTGGCGACGGTAAGACACCTTTTTCAAATGCCTATAATTTCAGCGCTTCGGCAGCATTGCCTACATTTCTGATTTTGCAGTGGGATATTGCTAAAACTGGCTATCATTTATCGGTACAACAAAAGGATAAAAGCTTAATTAAAGTAGATGCATCACTTAATCCAAATGTTTCATTTGTGAATGGTAGGGAATACCAAGTACAGATTTATGCCAATAACACCACAGAAGAAACATTATACTATCATCAAGCAAAAGAGTATAAAATTGCGGCAGGTGCTTCGCAAATATGGATAGACGATCAGCTTTTGCATAAATCTGCTGCCGAACCTAATTTTGTTACCGCCGAATTACCAGCCAACGAAGCAATTAATGCTTTTGTGTTTTTAGGCGAAGGAACTGATGATGCAAAAGCCTATTTCGATGATTTTGTATATGCGAATTACATTAAAAAGCTAGTTCGTAAAATTCCTCAAAGTAAGACTGATAAAATTCAAAAACCAGATCCAACTTGGGGGGCTGGAAGTGTAGAATCTTACAACAAAACCGCGTCACTTTTTGGAAAGACAGACACTCCAAATCTTAATGTTTTAAAAGTGCTTTCTTGTAATGTGTTGAAAGGATTTAGTGGAGATTTGGGCATAGAACAAGCTTTCCAAGAATGGATTATTGAACGCAAACCTGATGTGATAGCCATTCAGGAACTGAACGGCTTTAACCCCAAAAGACTGGAAGAGTTTGCTAAAAAAATGGGCTATCCTTTTGCGGTAATGCACAAAGAAGAGGGCTATCCGCTGGGGCTCCTGTCAAAATATCCCATCAGCAATGTAAAGAAAATTAAAGATGGAATGCGTCATGGAATTCTTTACGGAAAGATACTCGATTACAATTTCATCATCACTCATCTGGTTTCCTACACTTATCAACAGCGTATAAAAGAGGTAGATAGCGTGGTGCTAAAACTGGTAAATGAGATCCCTAAAAATGAAAAAATAATCATGATGGGAGATTTTAATAACATGTCTCCAGAAGATAAACAGTATTACGATAACAACCCAGAAAAAATAAAGGCGTTGGTAAATTCAGAGAAGAATAACCCAGGCAATACTTATCTGAAAAACGGAAAGATAGATTATACCACAATTCAAAAAGTACTGGATGCAGGGTTTTATGATACCTATAAAATCTTCAATAAGCACTACGATAAAAGCGCACCAACCAAAATGAAAAACCATAACAACTACACCCGAATAGATTATATATGGGTAAATAAAAATGCCCGTCCAGATTGTGTAGACATGTTTATTGTAAAAGACAATCTAACAGATTACATGTCAGATCATTATCCAACATTGCTAATTCTAAAAAAATAAAAACCATGCTTAAGAGATTATTATATACCGTTGCTTTAATAACGCTGTTACATAATGCGAGTGCTCAAGTTAAATTCTATCCCGCCAAGCAGTTTACCATGGTGGGCAAGGCACAAGAAACAGATTCTTTTTACCACCGACTAGATACCAACAAATATAAAGGTTTGCCTAAACGCGTAACTCAGTTATTGGCAAATACGGCAGGTTTGGCCATCTCTTTTAAAACGAATAGTACCTCTATTTCGGCCAAGTGGTGCGTATCTAGAAGTAGGCCTAATCAATACCTTACACCTATAGCTAATAAAGGCTTGGATTTGTATGTGAAAATTGATGGCAAGTGGCAATTTGCTGGGGTTGGTAAAAATACAGCCTTATGCAGCGATGAGGTGATCATCAATAACATGGATAATACGGAGAAGGAATTTTTATTGTACCTGCCATTGTATGACGTGATTAGACAGCTAGAGATTGGTGTGGATAGTAAAGCCAAAATTGAAGCAGGCATAAATCCATTTAGACATAAAGTACTTATTTACGGTTCTAGTATTGTGCAAGGGGCGTCGGCAAGTAGACCAGGAATGGCTTATCCAGCCAAGCTTTCGAGGCTTAGCGGTATCAATTTCATTAACCTAGGTTTTAGCGGTAGTGCTAAAATGGAGCCCGAAGTGGCAGATATGGTGGCTTCCGTTGATGCAGATGCTTATATCTTAGATTGTGTACCCAACGCTAATGCTCAAGAAATCAAACAAAGAACAGCCTATTTGGTAAATGCCATTCGCAAAAAACACCCCAAAGCACCAATTATTGTAATGCAAAGTGTGATACGCGAAAGAGGTTACGTAGATAAGAAAATGGGTGAGGCTGTAAGGAACCAGAATTTAGCGATACAAAACGAGGTGCTTAAACTATTACAGGCCAATGTGAAAGATTTGTATTTCATTACTTCCGAGAAAATGCTCGGTTTTGACCACGAAGGTTCAATAGATGGTACCCATCCAAACGATTTGGGCTTCGAAAGAATGGTCAACTACATCTATCCAATTATCAAGGAAATTTTATCTAAACACGGAATAAATTATTAATTCAAAACAAAAAAAATTGAGCAATGAAAAAAAGCTTATTATTATTGGTGTGTGTTCTATTTGCAGGATATACTAAAGCGCAGAACAAAAGCTGGAGGTACGATTTTGGGACCGCTACGGGAAATCTTTCTCCAACCGCAGCTGCAGGCATACTATCTGCCAACGATGGAGATCCTACCCATATCCATTCTTTATTGCCCGCTCCAGCAGATGGCCAAATAGCAAGGGTTTGGACTGGAAACAGTAACGTAGGAGGCTTTACGCTTGCTACATCTGGTACCATTGGTTCGGGGGCGAAATTGCTTTTTAATCCGGCGCCTACCACCTCAACTACCAAATTCTCGATATTGAATATTGATGGAACTGCTGTGATGAGCGTGGGTTTTAAACTTAAATTTGAGGCGGGTACAAATGCACGCTATAGGTTTGCCGTAGGTAGAGATGTGTCTACCATCAATTGGAGTACAGCCTCAGGTTCTACCCAACTCTCTAATGGCACTAACTTTAATGATATGCTTACCAATCTTCCATCATTTTTGTTAATGCAATGGGATTTAAGTTCATCCAATTATACCTTAAAAATTAGAAAACAGGCAAGCTCAGATAACAACGTATCTTTTGATGGTTGGGAAACACTAAATGCTACGCTAAACCCATCCGTGTCTTTTTTAAATGGAGGTACTTATGATGTGCAGCTATATGCAAATAATGGTTCAGCAAGTGCTACCTATACCAAAATGGGCGTTACACAAACTGTGGCGGCACGCTCTTGTCATATTTGGATAAACAATACTCAGTTGTTGTTTGCTGCTAACGAACCCAATTTTAAGGATGCCAGCACAGGCGTGGCAGCTAACGCCGCATTAAATGCTTTTATATTTTTGGGCTATAATAATACAGATCCAAATGATTCCGCGGTGCATGATGCACGAGCCTACCTAGATGATTTTGTTTATGCCAATTATCTAGAAAATATCAATGTGCTTCCAGTAGTCTTAGATGGCTTTTCGGCAACGAAGCAAAATAACGGGGTTTTACTTAACTGGAAAACCCTATCAGAAAAAGACAATGCGAAGTTTGAAATCTTTAGATTTGGCGATATCGATCAAACACCCAAGCTCATCAAAACAGTAACAGCAAAAGGCAATACCTCTACACTAACCAATTACAGTACAATAGATAATTCGCCATTAATCGGTAATAATTATTATAAGCTAGTTCAATTAGACTTTAATGGCAAGGCCGATACCTTAGCTACCGCATCTGCAAAAATTGGATTTGATAAAAGCAATTTTAATGTTTATGCACAAAGTGCAAATTCGTTAAGGCTATCTATCAATTCTTTAGCTGATGAAAGTGCAGCGCTTGAGATATACAATTTGTCTGGTCAGTGCTTGCTTCGCGAAAAAGTAAGATTGTCGGCAGGAACTAATCAATTAACGGTGCCAGCAACACTAGTTACAGGGGTTTATGTAGCGGTGCTGAAAACTAAAGAAGATCAGTTTAAGACCAAATTTATAAGTAAATAATCATGACGAAGTTTTTAAGAATATTTTCCTGTTTTGCACTGTTAGTGCTAAGCCTATTTTCTTGCAAGAAGGATGATACGGCTGCGGTTACCATTACACTTTCCGAAGACATTGTTATACTTGGAATTGGAGAAGAAAGACAATTAAATGTTACCGGAGCACCAGCGCAAGAGGTGGAGTGGGCTTCCTCAGACGCATCTGTGGCAACGGTAAGTAATATGGGAATGATTACCGCATACAAAACGGGTTCGGTAGATATCCGTGCAAGTTATAAAGATGCTGTCTCGGTTTGCAAAGTAAGTGTAGTTGTAGGTAATTATCAAAAAAATTGGAGCTACGATTTTGGCCAAGTCGAAGGAAATCTGTCGCCAACATCAGCTGCGGGAGTATTGTCTTCAAACGATGGTATTGCCAGTCACTTACATGCGTTATTGCCGGCGCCAACTAGCAATCAAATTGCCCGTATATGGACAGGTAATAGCAACGTTGGTGGATTTAACCTAACCAATGCAGCAACAATTGGTTCGGGTGCCAGACTACTTTTTAAAGCGCCTCCGTCAACTTCTACCAGTAAGTTCTCTGTATTCAATATCGATGGTACGAATTTATTCAGTATTGGTTACCAAATGAAATTGCAGGCAGGCACAGCAGGTACTTATAAATTTGCAATAGGCAGAGATGCTAGCACCATGGATTGGAACACCGCATTGCCGTCTTTAAATGCCTCCCAGTTTTCTAATAACGTTAATTTTAGCCCAACTGCAGCACTGCCCGTTTTTTTAATTATGTGGTGGGATATTACGCCAAATGGTTATCAATTAAGTATTCAGCAAAAGGATAAAACTCTAGTGGCAATAGATGCTACATTGAATCCAAACGTCAGTTTTATTAATGGTGGCGAATACGATGTACAGGTTTATGCTAATAATTCTACAGCTGCCAGAAAATATGTTAAGAATAACGAGAAATATTCGATCTTGCCTGGCGCATCACACATTTGGATTAATAACAATTTGCTTTTAAAGGCCGCAAACGATTCGAATTTTGTAACCTCCGAAATGGATGCCAATGCGGTACTAAATGCATTTATGTTTATGGGCTTAAGCAATACCAATAACGCATCGCTGGTATTTCTAGATGACTTTAAGTATGCCAATTACATAACCGACATCAACACCATCAGTAAGTAAAACCAAACTTACCAAAACGGAATCATAGTTAGGCTACCTCGCTGCTTTTGTATACATGCAGCGAGGTAATCGGACTATTCCTAAACCTAACCAACTCATGATAAATTTTTTTAATCCTGTTCCTGAAATGGGAGAACAGCTATCGGAAGAAGCGCAAAAGAAGTACTATAACAAACTGAAGTGGCATGTTTTTTTATCTGCCACAATTGGCTACGGTTTGTATTACGTTTGCCGCTTATGCCTAAACGTTGTAAAAACACCATTAGTAAAAGAAGGCATATTATCCGAAACTGAATTAGGAATAGTTGGCTCTGCATTGTTTTTTAGCTACGCTGGGGGCAAGTTTGTAAATGGGTTTTTAGCAGATAGGGTAAATATCAGGAAGTTCATGTCTTTCGGTTTGCTATCTTCGGCTTTGCTTTGTATTGCTTTAGGTTTTAAGGTTTCTTTTGTGCTGTTCATTATACTTTGGGCATTTAATGGGTGGTTTCAAAGCATGGGGGCACCGCCGAGTGTAATTGCAATTAGCAGATGGTTTAGTGGAAAAGAGCGAGGAAGTTTTTACGGTTTTTGGAGTGCAAGTCATAACATTGGCGAGAGTATTACTTTTATTGTGATCTCTTTTGCAGTAACTGCCGCGGGCTGGCAATGGGGTTTTTGGGGTGCAGGAATGTTCGGTATTATCGGTGCTTTGATTATCATTTCGTTCTTATACGAAACTCCAGAAAGTAAAGGGATTTATTTTTTGAAGGAAGAAAAAATAGCACAACAAAGTAATGTTTCAGTAGCAAAACAACAAATGGCGGTGCTAAAAAATCCGGCCATTTGGATCTTGGCATTGTCTAGCTCTTTCATGTATATCAGCAGGTATGCAGTTAACAGTTGGGGCGTTTTTTATTTAGAAAATGCAAAAGGTTTTTCAATTATAGAAGCAAGTTCCATTATCTCCATTAGTTCTGTTTGCGGTATTGTTGGTACTATATTGTCAGGATTTGTTTCTGATAAATTTTTCAAGGGAAGCAGGAATGTGCCAGCTTTAATGTTCGGCATGCTAAACACATTGGCGATAACCCTTTTTGTGAGTGTTTCTAAAGATTATGTGTGGTTACTTGCTTTGTCTATGGTGGTTTTTGGTATTTCTATTGGAGGTTTAGTTTGTTTTTTAGGCGGATTGATGGCTGTAGATATTGCCCCGAAACAAGCAACTGGCGCTGCCCTAGGTGTAGTGGGTGTAGCAAGTTATATTGGTGCTGGTTTGCAGGATATTGTTAGCGGAAAACTGATTGCAAACGGTAAAACAACAATAGGCAATCAGGTAAGCTATGATTTTACTTATATATCTATCTTCTGGATCGGATCAGCATTAATCTCGATGTTGCTTTGCTTACTGATTTGGAAATCAAAGCCTAAAGCGCTTTAGCGAATGGATAAACACTATTGCGAAATCGAAGCAAAAAAAAAGCAGAAAGAGCGAAAGACTAAAACAGACCCATTAAGCTGCAGAAATATCCAATCCTTAACTATTTATATAACTCTCTAAAGCTGAAATAGTCTGTTTTTGATCTGCAATGATAAATTTGACCACATCGCCTATAGACACCATTCCAACCGCCTTATTTTCTGCTACCACTGGTAAATGCCTAATATGCTTGTCGGTCATGATCTGCATGCATAAATCAATACTGTCAGTTAGCGTCACGGTAATTGGGTTAGCGGTCATGGCTTCGCTAATTGGCGTATCTTTAGAAGCTTTGCCTTGTAGAACTATTTTTCGAGCATAATCACGTTCCGTAAAAATACCGAGTAGACGTTCCTCTTCAACAATCAGTAATGCACTGATGTTTTTTTCTGTCATTATCTTCAGTGCTTCAAGAACAGAGGTGTTTGAGGTTACACTAAAAGTTTCTAACGGTTTTGTGCCGAAAATCTGTTGAACTGTTTTCATGTTTGGCTGTGTTTGGTTACTTAAATTTACTTAAAATAAATTAAAACCAAATTCTTACAGCAAATACTAGATTTGTATAATTTTATCGGTTTGTTCTTTAGAAGTGCTTAACATCTTCCAAGATCGGTATTTGTCTAATTCTTTCGCTACTTTTTTAACAACAAAGCCTAAAATTACGGCATCGTCCAAAAATCCTAAACCCACTAAAAAATCTGGCACTAAATCTAAGGGAGAAATAAAATAAAGTAGCGCAGCCAAAACCGATATCATGGTGGTGTTGGGTATGGCGGTGTAAGTCCCGTTAGAATAGTCTTTTGTTAGAGCGAAAAGCAATTGTAAATGCTCCCACACATTGGCAAGTGCACTTTTGTTGTCGTTTGCTTTGGTAAAACCTTCTTGAATTTTGCTTAGGGTTTTGCCTTTGTCTTTAATTAAAGTTGCCGCAATTTTATTGAAAGCAACATAGCTCAGCATCAGTTTTTTGAAATTCATTTTGTATGTTTTTCTTAAAACTATCAATAAGAGTACCTAAGCTACATCAGCTTCAAAATCTCATCTACATATTCTCGGTTATTGGCTAAACGAGGTACTTTATGCTGACCGCCTAACTTGCCTTTTTCCTTTAACCATTTATAGAAAATATCTTTTGGCGCATTGTGAACTTTTGGTCTTTTTAATGCCATATCCTTAAACCGTTTGGCATCATAATCAGAATTTACTTCACGTAAAGTATCATCCAATACATTTACAAACTGTTCAAAATCGGTAGGCTGTTGCTCGAATTCAATGATCCACTCATGGCCACCAGCTTCTTCTCCACTAAAGTAAATAGGGCAGGCCGTGTAGTCTTTAATTTTAGCATTGGTTAGAGCACAGGCTTTTGTCAATGCATTTTCGGCATTGTCTATAATTACTTCCTCGCCAAAGGCGTTAATAAAGTGCTTGGTACGGCCGGTTATTTTAATCCTAAAAGGATACAAAGAAGTAAAGTGAACGGTATCTCCAATCATGTAGCGCCATAAACCAGCATTGGTACTAATGATCACTGCATAGTTTTTATGCAGTTCTACTTGTTCTAACGAAAGTGTTTTCGGGTTTTCATCATCTAAATGCTCAATTGGCAAAAATTCGTAATAAATCCCGTAATCTAGCATCAACAATAATTCTTCGCTATCAGATTGATCTTGTATGCCAAAAAAGCCTTCCGAAGCATTGTAAGTTTCCAGATAATACATGTCAGAGGAAGGAATCAGTTCTTTGAACTGCGCTCGGTAAGGAGTAAAATTTACAGCCCCATGAAAATAGGCTTCGAGATTAGGCCAAACTTCTAAAAGATTTTTAGTGCCAGTAATTTCCATCACTTTTTTAGCCAAAACAATAGTCCAAGTGGGTACGCCAGAAATGCTAGTTACATTTTCCTTGATCGTAGCTTCGGCCATGCGGTCTATCTTTTCTTCATAGTTGTCCATCAAGGCTATAGACATATCTGGCGTACGGTAATACTCTGCCCAAACAGGTAGGTTTTTAATTAGCACGGCAGATAAATCTCCAAAATGGATGTCTTCACAAAGCTGATTAATTTGATGGCTACCACCTAAAACCAAGCCTTTGCCAGTAAACATTTTTGCTTGTGGACGGTTATTGCAGTAAATGGAAAGCATATCCTTTCCTCCCTTGAAGTGGCATTCTTCCAGTGCTTCTTCAGATACTGGGATGAATTTACTTCTATCACTAGTAGTACCCGATGATTTGGCGAACCACTTAATTTCTGAAGGCCAAAGGATATTTTGCTCGCCCTGCAACATCCGTTCTATGTAAGGCTTTAGTGTATCGTAGTTTTGTATGGGTACCCGCTCTTTGAATTGTTGAACGGTTAAAATCGATTTATAATCGTAAAGTTTTCCCCATTCGGTATTTTCGGCACTAGAAATTAAGGTGTGCAACCATTCATCCTGAACATCTAATGGGTATTTCATGAAAAGCTCAATCTGATGGATTCGCTTTTTCATATACCAGGTAAAAATTGAATTTACTATCGCCATCAGGTTTTCTGTTATAGATTTTTCTTGCGTAGAACGAAGTTAGCCCCTAGGTAAACCTTGCGTACCATCTCATTCGCCGCTAATACTTCTGGCGTTCCCGATTCTAAGATTTTACCTTCAAAAAGTAAATAAGCTCTATCGGTAATAGATAGCGTTTCCTGTACGTTATGGTCGGTAATTAAAATGCCTATATTCTTCTTTTTAAGTTTAGCAACAATGCTTTGTATTTCTTCTACAGCAATGGGGTCTACGCCGGCAAATGGCTCATCTAATAAAATAAAATTAGGGTTTGCAGCCAAAGCTCTAGCAATTTCTGTACGTCTACGTTCACCGCCCGAAAGTAAATCTCCGCGGTTTTTTCTCACTTTGTGTAAGCTAAACTCGTTAATCAGTTCTTCCAGTTTTTCCTTGCGTTCTTCTTTGTTTAGTTTGGTCATTTCTAAAATGGCCATAATGTTGTCTTCTACGGTTAACTTACGGAAAACACTTGCCTCTTGAGCCAAATAGCCAATCCCTTTTTGCGCTCGGCGATACATGGGATCTTTGGTAATATCTTCACCATCTAAAAATATATTGCCCTCGTTTGGCTTAATTAAGCCTACAATCATGTAGAACGATGTAGTTTTTCCAGCACCGTTTGGCCCTAATAAACCTACAATTTCTCCTTGACTAACTTCAAATGAAACATCGTTAACAACGGTACGTTGTTTATATTTTTTAATGAGATGCTCGGCTTTTAGAATCATTTATATTTTATTAATGATTGAATGATTATATTTTGAATGAGTAAGTGGTGCCAAATAGACAATTTCAAAATTTCCCAACAATTATATACAATTTAATAACGTAACCATAAATTTTAATCTTCAAATGCTTAAAAAAAGTAGTTGTAGATTTGCTATTCAAAGTCTCCACTTTGGGGAGATTTAGTGGGGCCTTATTCCTTTTATATTTAGTTGTAAACGTTTTTTGTCTTTCCAGTTATTTTCTTCTATCGTATAACAAATAGAAAAAGGCTGGTTTGGTTTTAACAATTTTTCAAATTCTCCAAGGTTAAAGCCAATAGCTTCAAAAATAGCTGAATTTTGTTGTTTTACATTTATTTTTAGATGATTTGTACCTACAATTTGTGGCGTGCCTACAAATGTGATATTCTTTGTACAAAATACGGGCGCCATGTTTTGTGGTCCAAAGGGAGCCATTTGCGAAAGCACCCTAAAAAACTTACCGTTGATTTGGGTAAAATCTATCTCTGTATCAATGTTGATCTCGGGAATTAATAAGGATGGATGGATGCTTTTAGCTACAACCTGTTCAAATCGATCTGCAAAAATGGAAAGGTTCTCTGGCGAAATGGTCAATCCGGCGGCGTATTTATGTCCACCAAATTGGATCAGTAAGTCGCTGCACTCTACCAAGGCTTCATAGAGATCGTAACCCATAACCGAACGAGCCGAACCAGTGTAATTTCCGTTCGAATGGGTAAGTACAATGGTTGGGCGGTAGTACTTTTCTGTCAGTCGAGATGCCACTATTCCAATTACTCCTTTATTCCAGCTTTCGCTAAATACTACTGTAGTTTTGCGGTTAATCAGCACTTCGTCTTGCTCAATAATGGCAAGAGCTTCTAAAGTAATGTCTTTGTCGAAGCTCTTGCGCTCGGTGTTCTGTAGGTTGATCAATGCACTTTGTTCGTCTGCAATAAATTCTTCTTCGCTCAGCAGCATTTTTAAGGCCTCATTGGCATGGCCCATCCGCCCTGCTGCGTTAATGCGTGGAGCTAACATAAACACTACATCCATAATCGAATAGTTTTCTGTTTTGCCAGAAATTTGCATTAACGCTTTTAATCCCGTAGATGGATTTTCGTTGAGTTTCAATAGACCATAATAAGCCATTACTCTATTTTCATCTATAATTGGCACAATGTCGGCGGCAATGCTCACCATGCACAAATCCAAGTACCTTTCGTAAAGTTCGTCGGGTAAATCTTTAGCCGTACAATAAGCCTGGGCCAATTTAAAACCAATGCCACAGCCAGAAAGTTCTTTAAATGGATATTCGCAATCTTCACGTTTGGGATCTAGAACAGCAACGGCATTTGGTATTTCCGCTCCCGGTAAATGGTGATCACAAATGATAAAATCGATACCTAAAGAGTTGGCATAAGCAACTTTGTCATTAGAACGAATGCCACAATCTAAGGCGATAATTAAATGGAAACCATTTTTGCGGGCATAATCAATTCCTTGTGTAGAAATTCCGTAGCCTTCGCTATGCCTATCTGGAATGTAATAAGCAATGTGTTTAGTGAATTGATGAAAAAACTGATACGCTAGGGCTACAGCGGTAGTTCCATCTACGTCATAATCGCCATAAATTAAAATGTGTTGTCCTTCGGCAATTGCTACATCAATTCTGTTAATGGCAGTTTCCATATCCTTCATTAAAAAAGGATCATGTAAATGTGCTATTTGAGGCCTAAAAAAATGTCTGGCCTCTTCAAAAGTCGTAATCCCTCTGCTAACTAAAATTTCTGCTAGGCTTCTGTCTATAGTTAGCTGATGGGTCAGTTCGTCAATTACTTCACGATTTGTAATTTCATTATGTACCCATCTTTTCTCCATAGTTGTATATTTGCAACCTGTAAATATATCATAAATTTTCTACGTAAAAAGAGATGGCAATACAAGTTTTTACCTTATCAGAGGGTTCATATTCTGTAGATGCAAGCAAAAAATTCCTTCCTTTTGATCCTGCCAAGGATAATCCGAAAGATAGACCAGCTTCATTATTCATTCACGTTCAGCCTTTTTTGGTAAAGTTAGCAAACAGCTTAATCTTATTAGATACTGGTTTAGGATATAGCAACGAAGAAGGGAAATTGCATTTGCACGAAAACATCAAAAGCGTTGGCTTCGATCCTGATGATGTAGAATTGGTACTGATGTCGCATTTACATTTTGACCACTCCGGCGGAATGGTGCATCATTACAATGATAAAATGGAACTGAGTTTCCCCAACGCTACTTATGTAATGCAACGTGGCGAATGGGAAACGGCTTTTTCTAGCAAATCATCTTCGTACCATACCGAAATTTTCGACTTTGTGCAACGCAATGCTCAAATCCATTTGATAGAAGATAGCGGAGTGTTAACCAACGAAATCAGTTACGAATTTACCGGTGCTCACTGCCCATACCATCAAGTATTTTTAATTGATGATGGAGAGGACAAGGTGTTTTTTGGTGGCGATGTATTGCCAGAACCAGAAGAGCTGATAAGAAAATTTGTAGCTAAATATGATTACGACGGACGTAAAGCAATGGAGCTACGAGATGAGTTTGGACGTAAAGCAGCTGCAGAAAAGTGGAAATGTCTTTTCTATCACTCTAAATCAAAAACGCAGGCTTTTATCGAGCTAGAAGACGATAAATTTAAAATTGTTTAAATCTTTTTAAATAATGATGAAGGTTTGTTTTTTTAATGAATTGCTGCAAGCAGCTCTTTCAGTCTATCTATTGACAATGGTTTAGAGATAAACCCTTTAACCGATTTGTAACTCTTCGCCTTCTCAATGTCGTTTTCATAAACAGATGAAGAGAGCATATACATATCATTAGTGGCTGGTATGTTTAAAGCTTCAAATGCTTCAATAAATTCCCATCCGTTAAGAATAGGCATATTGATATCTATTAATACGAGATGTGGTAAGGGTTGGTTGTTCGAGAGCAGATCCTTGATATAATCGATGGCTAGCTGGCCATTATGCTTGGCGCATATTTCAACATCGTACCCCGTCTTCTCAACAATTTTACTAATGATAAAAATGTTGATATCATCGTCGTCGATGACCAAGAGGTTAATTTTAGAGGGAGGTGTACTTTGCATTTTGCTTTTATGAAATACGTTTTAGCTGTTTTAAATACTTATATTTCATAAGTGGATTACTAAAGATACATTAAAATATTTAACAAAAAAAAATCCGAGTTAAACTCGGATTTGTAAAGGCCTATTTAATAGGATATTATTTTTTTGCTACCAATTTAACGGCGAAAGTAAACTCATCATAAATGAAATTATCGCCAATGCTACTGAAGATAGATTTTGATTTGTATTCGATACCATATTTGGTTCTATCTACAGTTACTTTCTCTGCTACCGCGGTTACCGTTTTGTCGGCGTTCCAAGTAATTTTTGCAGGAAAAGAGATGGTGTTGGTTTTTCCTTTGATGGTTAAATCGCCAGTAATTTTTACATCTGCACCATTACCTTCAACTTTTTTAATTACGAAGTTTGCAGCAGGAAATTTATCTACTCCAAAAAAGTCATCGTTTTTTAAGTGTTTATCTAAGTTTGGGCTTGGTTTCTCGCCATCCATTGTTTTAATGGTGGTCATGTCGGCAATAAAGCCACCTTGAACCAGCTTTTTGCCATTAAATTGCAAATTGCCAGAAGTTAAATTAACAGTGCCGGTATGTGCACCAGAGAATTTTTTACCTTCCCAGTTGATAGTAGATTTAGCAACATCTACAGTATAGATATCAGCCTTAGGCTTAAAAGCCGAAAAAGAAAAGATAGCCAAAAGAGCTAACATTAAAATAGAAGTGATTTTTAATTTCATTGTTGAATAAGTTATTTTATGGTAAAGGTATTTAATTTTGAAATGAGTTTGTATTGACCTATGGTAAGATTTTACAATTTTATGTAGGTGTTGGCTTCTTAGATGGCAATTTAATTGAAAGGTTTAGCCGATCAGAAAACTTTTATTTGGCTACAGCAAAAAAGTAGATTTAGCTGGTGAGTTTTAAATCGTAAATATTAAGTCATTTAGTATCAATAAAGTAAAAACAGGCTAGTCTTGTCCGCCTTATTTTCGTTAAATTAGCGGCTTTACAAAACAAATAAATGTCTGATATCATTCAACTTTTACCCGATAGTGTAGCCAACCAGATTGCGGCAGGAGAAGTAGTGCAGAGGCCGGCTTCGGCGGTAAAGGAGTTGCTTGAGAATGCGCTAGATGCCGGCGCCGATAAAATACAGCTAATTGTTAAGGATGCGGGTAAAGCACTTATTCAAGTAATAGACAATGGCTGCGGTATGAGCGTTACTGATGCCCGAATGTGCTTTGAGCGTCATGCAACATCAAAAGTTCGCAAAGCAGATGATTTATTTGCTATCCGCACCATGGGCTTTAGAGGCGAGGCAATGGCTTCTATTGCAGCTATTGCACAGGTAGAAATGAAAACCAAGCGCTATGAGGATGAAGTTGGTACTTTAGTAGAAATTGAAGGTTCTTCTATTGTAAAACAAGAACCAACGGGAGCGCCCAACGGTACTAGTATTTCGGTTAAAAACTTGTTCTATAATACCCCAGCAAGACGTAATTTCTTAAAGAGCAACCCTACAGAAATGCGTTACATTATCGACGAGTTTCAGCGGGTAGCGTTAGCAAAACCGCACATTGCCTTCAGTTTGCATCACGATGGTAACGAGATTTTTCGTTTGCCCGCAGCAACCATAAAACAGCGTATTGTACATTTATTCGGCAATAATTATAACGAACGTTTAATTCCGGTTGAAGAAGAAACTACCATCATTAACCTAAAAGGATATATTGGGAAGCCAGAGTTCGCAAAGAAAACTCGCGGCGAGCAATTCTTTTTTGTGAATGATAGATTTATCAAGGATAACTACCTGAACCACGCAGTAAATAAGGCTTATGCAGATTTGCTGCCCGACGATAATTTTCCGCTGTATGTGCTTTTTATCGATATCGATCCCGCCAAAATTGATGTAAATGTGCATCCCACTAAAACGGAAATCAAATACTTGGATGAGAAGTCTATTTACGCGATAATCCATTCTGCAGTGAAACGAAGTTTGGGTAGGTTCAATATTAGCCCTACTTTAGATTTTAATCAGGAGACTGCTTTTAGTAATATGATTACGCCCAAGGCTCCGGAAGATATTGTGCCGCCAACTATTGCTTTTAATCCGAATTTTAATCCGTTTAGTTCACCTAAATCGACTTCGGTATCCAGAGATCATTCTACTTACTTTAAGGATCAATATCAGCCAAAGCAGCCCACCCAAAACTGGGGTTCGCTTTATGAAATTGCCAATTATAGCCAAGCAGAACAAGCTACAATAGAGCTAGATAGCCAGAAAGAAGAGGAAACACCAACGGTAATGAACAAGCTGTACATGCAAATTCACAACCGCTATATTGTTTCGCAAATCAAATCTGGAGTAATGGTTATTGACCAACAAGCCGCTCACGAACGTATTTTATACGAGCGTTTCTTGCTGCACTTAGAAGATAGAAAGGGAGCTTCACAACAAAGTTTGTTCCCGCAAACGGTAAGCTTAAGCCCAGGCGATTTTGAATTGGCAAAAAGCTTGCTAGAAGATATCAAGAGTTTGGGTTTTGATGTTCGAGAATTTGGTAAAAACACATTAGTAATAGAAGGTATTCCGGTTGATTTGGGTAGTGCAAATATTAACGAGACGCAACTTTTTGAACATTTAATTGAAGGATTTAAAAACTCGCAACAAGAATTAAAGTTAACTAAGCGTGATGCTTTGGCACGAAGTATGGCTAGAAATAGCGCAATTAAAGCGGGTACAGCCTTAAGTCAGCAAGAAATGAATACGTTAATTGAGGAACTTTTTGCCTGTAAAACACCTAATTTTAGTATCAATGGCAAGCCAGCTATACAAACCATTAGTTTGGCAGATTTGGCACAGAAATTTGAGAAATAAGATGAGGTAAGGAGTAACGAACAAGATAAAAAGATTGAGAGGTTGAAAGGTCTAAAAAACGAAACAACCCAAAAAGAAAAGCATAATAAATGAATAATATTAACATACCACCAGTAGTAAAAAACCTATTAATTATTAATGGGATTTTCTTTTTAGCAACTTTGATTTTTGAACAACAAGGTGTACGCCTATCCGAATATTTAGGTGCGCATTATTTCGATTCTCCAAACTTCCGTGTTTGGCAACCCATTACCTATATGTTTATGCATGGTAGTTTCATGCATCTGTTTTTCAATATGTTTGGTCTTTTCATGTTCGGTGGTATTTTAGAACACAAATGGGGGCCTAAACGCTTCCTTAATTTTTACCTCATTACAGGTTTGGGTGCTTTGGCTTTACAATGGCTGGTACAAGGCATTGAGGTGTACCAAATTACGGGTAGTTTCTTAAATGATCTAAATACGTTAATACCTTCATCTCGCCAAGAAGCAACTAAATTAGGTGGAATTTATTTTGTGCCAATGGTTGGGGCATCTGGTGCGGTATTTGGCATTATGACAGCCTTTGCAGTACTTTATCCAAATATGGAATTAATGCTAATGTTTATTCCATTTCCAATAAAAGCTAAATATTTTATCCCAATTTATATCGTTATAGAGTTGTTTTTGGGTGTTGCTCGTATACCTGGAGACTCTATAGCCCACTTTGCTCACTTAGGTGGCGCTTTAATAGGTTTTATTTTAGTTAAGATTTGGAAAGACAAAGATAGATTTTACGATTACTATGAATAACAACGGTTTTAACGATATTATCAATAGGCTTTTCAGATCTGGAAATCCAGCAATGCTGTACATTGGCATCAATGTAATCGTATTTTTGGTATTTGGGGTGGGGAGCTTGTTTTTGCCAAAAGGATTGGGCGACGAAATCGTATATCAATATTTGGCATTTCCTGCGGATTTAGCGAAATGGCCAGTTCGATTTTATACAGTGTTAACTTACGCCTTTTTACACAAAGGCTTGTTTCACATTCTCTTTAATTTGCTTTGGCTATATTGGATGGGCAATTTATTCTTAGATTTCTTAAAGCCCAGACAATTTCAGGTGGTTTATTGGGGCGGAGCAATTATTGGAGCATTAACATTTGCGTTAATTTATAACATTAGTCCGCAGTTAAATGCTGGTGGTGCCACCTTAATTGGAGCTTCGGCTGCGGTAATGGCTATTTTCAGTGCCATCGCTACGCTAATTCCAAACTATAGCATACGTTTATTGCTTTTTGGCGATGTAAGGTTAAAGTATTTGTTGTTGGTTTATGTGTTGATTGATGTAGTTGGCGTTTCGCCAGGTTCTGCAAATATTGGCGGAAACTTAGCTCATCTTGGCGGCGCTTTATTTGGTTTTGCATATATCAAGTTACTTCAAAACGGAACTGATTTAAGCAGCTTTTTAATTAAAAAACCTAAATTAAAAGTAGTAAAAAATAGTGCGCCACCGAAAAAGACGGAGGTAAATAATCAAGCGGAAATAGATGCCATTTTAGATAAAATTTCGAAGAGTGGTTACGAGCAATTAACCACAAGAGAAAAGCAAATTTTATTCGACGCAAGTAAGAACTGATGAGTAGTAAAAAAGCAAAGCTTCCTTTATTTGACAAAGTTATGCTCTTTTTGGCTGTGCTTGCAGCTGTTGGATTGGGCGTGGGTATGCTTGCAGGGCAAACAGATCCAAGAGATGATATCTGGATAGCATTTGCAGGTTTGGGTTATCCTTTTTTGCTAGTGGCTAATTTGCTTTTTGTATTGTTTTGGCTACTTCGCCGCAGGTTTATGTTTGGCTTAGCCACCTTAGCTTTTATTGCTTTGGGCTGGAAAACATTAACAGCCACCTACCAATTTTTAGGTGATGAAGGCGATGCGGCTAAAGAAAGCGAACACTACGTTAGAATGATGACCTACAATGTTCATCAGTTTAAAAAATACGGTGAAAATAATGACTTGTCTACTAAAGATCAAATCATCAAAGTAATTGAAAATCAAAATCCAGATGTGATTTGTTTCCAAGAGTTTTTTACCCGCCGAAAAGGGGAATATGATTTAATTGATAGTGTAAAAAAGAGATTAAAGTTAAAGCATTATTATTTTGTGCCGTCTGTAGATAACAATTATGAAGCGGCGGGTCTAGCTATTTTTTCACGTTATCCTATTAAAAATAAAGGAAAAGTTTCTTTTGGTGAGTTTGCCGGTAATGGAAGTATTTACGCTGATGTTGATGTAAAAGGTCAGGTTTTTAGGATTTACAATGTTCATCTACAATCTATTTCTTTTCAGAAGGAAGATTACGACTATATTGATAAGGTAACCAAGAAAATAGGTCCTGAGTATAAATCATCTCGACGGATTGCCTCCATGCTTAAAGCTGCCTTTGAACGAAGAAGTTCGCAGGTTGGTATCATGAAAGCCGAAATGCAACAATGTAAACTTCCATTTGTTATTGCCGGAGATTTTAATGATACGCCAGCGTCGTACTGCGTAACGCAAATTACCAACTCGCTAAAAAATACGTTTAAAGAAAAAGGAAGTGGTTTTGGCAAGACTTACAACGGAGCCTTTCCTAACTTCCAGATCGATTATATTGCCGCTACTAAAGATTTTGACGTTATGAACCATCATGTTTCAAAAGATAAGTTATCAGATCATTTCCCGGTGCGGAGTGATTTAAGGTTAAATTTTTCTGGAGAAAAGGATGAGGATTATTAACCTAGGCTTAATAGTTCTACTGCACAATCGGTTTGTGGTTCTTAGTGTTAAATTAGACACTCTCTTAACATCTTTTACTCTCTAAAAACTATACATTTGCAAAATGATACAAGAGTTACAGTTATACAACACATTAACCCGTAAAAAGGAAGTTTTTAAACCCTTAAACGCACCGCATGTAGGCATGTACGTATGTGGTCCAACCGTTTACAGCGATGTGCATTTGGGTAACTGTCGCACTTTTATTTCGTTCGATTTGATTTTCCGCTACTTAAAATATAGTGGTTACAAGGTGCGCTATGTGCGTAACATTACCGATGCCGGTCACTTAGAAGGTGATAGAGACGAGGGCGATGATAAATTTGCAAAACGTGCAAAGTTAGAGCAATTAGAGCCGATGGAAATTGTACAGAAATATACACTGGGTTTCCACGATGTGTTAAGGATGTTCAATACACTGCCACCAAGTATTGAACCAACAGCAACTGGCCACATCATTGAGCAGATCGAAATGGTGAAGAAGATTATGGCCAACGGTTACGGCTATGAGGTAGACGGAACGATTTATTTCGATGTAGAAAAATATAGTAAAGCATATAACTATACTATTTTAACCAATCGTAAGCTAGAAGATTTGCTTGAAAACACGAGAGAGTTAAGTGGGCAAGATGATAAAAAAGGGCGTTTAGATTTTGCGCTTTGGATTAAAGCAAAGCCCGAGACTTTGATGCAATGGCAATCGCCTTGGGGCATGGGTTTTCCGGGCTGGCACATTGAGTGTTCTGCTATGAGCGCTAAATATTTGGGTAGCGAGTTCGATATTCACGGTGGCGGAATGGACTTAGCGGCAACGCACCACACCAACGAAATTGCACAATCTGAAGCTTGTTCAAGCCATCAGCCAGCAAAATATTGGATGCACACCAATATGTTAACGGTAAATGGTACACGTATGTCTAAATCGGCAGGTAATGGGTTTTTACCGGGCGAATTGTTTACTGGCAATCATCCGCTGTTGCGCAAAGGTTATAGCCCAATGACGGTAAAGTTCTTTATGCTACAAGCACATTACCGCAGTACGTTAGATTTTAGTAATGATGCCTTAGATGCTTCTGAAAGAGGCTTCAGAAGATTAATGAATGCTGTTGCACTATTGCCAAAGCTGATGCCTTCTGCCGATGGAAATATAGACATAGATCCTATCAGAGAGAAATGCGTAAATGCCATGAACGACGATTTCAACAGTCCAGTAGCTATTGCCGAATTGTTTGAAGCAGCTAGAATTATCAATACGGTTTATGATGGTACGGCTAAAATCACAATAGAGGAGCTAGAGAAATTAAAAGCTTTGATCAACGATTTTGTATTTGATATTTTTGGTTTGAAAGACGAAGAAAGTTCGAACTTGGAGTTAAACGAGATCTTAGAAATGGTAATCGATCTTCGAAAAGAAGCCAAAGAAAATAAGGATTATGCAACATCAGATTCCATTCGGCTAGGTTTACAGAAAATTGGCATCCAATTAAAAGATAGCAAAGAGGGCACTACTTGGAGTAAGATGTAGGAAACATCGTCGTTATTGAACTAAACTAGTTCCCCCTTTGAAGGGGGTAGGGGGATGAATAATGAATAACAGCTATAACAAAAACCTCAAACAATTTGCTAGGAGTAACAGAAAGGGTGGTACAAGAGCTGAAATTAAGTTGTGGGTCGAGCTTTTAAGAAATAAGCAGATGATGGGATACCCTTTTTTAAGACAGAGGCCCATTGTGAACTATATTGCAGATTTCTTTAGCAAAGAACTAAACTTAATTATTGAAGTAGATGGGCTTACTCATTCTTGGGAAGGACGAGCAGAAAGTGACATAAAGAGAGATAAGACACTTTTGGAATTAGGATATCATACATTGAGGTTTAATGATGGTGAGGTAATAAATGATATTAATAACGTTAAAAGAGCAATAGAAAATTTTATAATTGACTTTGAAAAATTCATCCCCCAACCCCCTTCGAAGGGGGACATATAGCATTCAAAAAAGCAAATGAAACTAAACCACATATTAACGATATCATTTTTGGCAATGGTAGGCTTCCAATCTTGCCAACAAAACAAACCAGCAGAAACAGAAACTGCCGCCGAAGTAAAATTGCAATCTCCAGATTTCAATGCCGATAGCGCTTATGCTTTCACTAAAGCTCAAGTAGATTTTGGTCCACGTATTCCATCTACTCCAGCACATGCAAAAACTGCAGATTACCTGGTAGCAAAGTTAAAGTCATTTGGTGGCGAAGTTTCGGTTCAGCAAGCGCCAGCAAAAACTTACGACGGTAAAACACATCAGTTGAAAAACATCATTGCAGCTTTTTATCCAGAAAAGAAACAACGTGTTTTAATTACTGCCCATTGGGATGCCCGTCCTTTTTCTGACGAAGACCCGAACATGGGAATGAGAGATAAACAATTTGATGCCGCTAATGATGGTGCTAGTGGGGTAGCGGTAATTTTAGAGATGGCACGTCAAATCCAACTGCAACAGTCAGAGGTCGGCATCGATTTCATTTTATGGGATATAGAAGATTATGGTAGCGCAAATGATGAAACTACTCACGAAACGACTTGGTGTTTAGGCTCGCAATATTGGGCAAAAAACCCAACATTTCAAGATGGTAAACCTTTATATGCTATTAATTTAGATATGGTTGGTGGTGCCAACGCACAATTTACCCAAGATGCGGTGTCTAGGCAATATGCCCCAAATGTGGTGAGCAAGGTATGGAGTATTGCCAACGAAATAGGTTATGGCAATTACTTTATCAATGTCACTTCTGGTCAGCTCATTGACGACCATTATTGGATCAACCAAGCTGGAGTTCCAGCAATCGACATTATTCATTATTCGGACGCTGCAGGTTTTTATAGCAATTGGCACACGCAGCTAGACAACTTAAATAACATAGATAGAAACACTTTAAAAGCTGTTGGACAGACTGTATTAGAAACCATTTACAGAGAAAAAAATCAGACAATAGTTAATGGAAAATAGGTTATGTTATTCGCTTTGGCGGCTATTAACTATTAAGCCATAACACTATCAGCACTAACCAAATGTGCAATTGTTAATTACTTTTTACACATCATAACACTTCAAATTTTAATTTCGTAGCACAAAAAATAAACATGAATAAAATATATCTTTCCATACTATCCGTGGCTTTAACCGCAAACGTATACGCACAAAAGTCAGACGGTACTGTAAAATCTCTAGTTAGCACCGAAAAAGCTTTTGCACAAAAAGTAGCAAAAGATGGTCAAAATGCCGCATTTATCAATTTTTCAGCGCCAGATGGTATCGTCTTTCGTCCAAATCCTGTTAATGCCAAGAAGTTTTTTGCAACAGCGCCAGATACCAAAGATTTAACTTGGGAGCCTAATTATGCCCGCTTATCTAAAAGCAGAGATTGGGGCTTTACCTCTGGTAGTTATGTAGCAGGTGGCAAAACTTATGGCCATTATCTATCAATATGGAGAGGTAAAGATGGCGAGTGGCAATTGGTAATTGATTTGGGTACGGATGCAATTAAGCCACTCAAAGGTAAAGAGCCTAAAAATACGTTTGTAGAACCTACAGGTACTTATAGTCCTAAATTTGCTTCTGCAAAAGACCTAAAAGTAGCAACTGATATCATTTACAGTACCGAAAAAACTTTAAATACCATGCTTAAAACTCATGGCGTTCAGGCTTTCTCCGGTTTTATTAATCCAGATGCTCGTTTACTCTTCCCTGGCACAGAAGCTATTATTGGTAAAGATGGGATTTTGGCATTCAATAACCGTGTGATAGATAAAATTAACCTAAAAACTACGCAAGCAGATAAAGCTTTAGGTGGCGATTTTGCCTACACTTATGGTATAGCAACTATTGATTACAAGGCAGATTTACGCGAAAGTTTCAACTATGTTTTTATATGGGAACGCCAGGCTAACGCAACCTGGAACATCATAGCGCAGATATTTACTGTTGCAGAAAGATAGGAAACAAAGCAAGTTTCTCTGAAACCAAATATCAAATATAAATTAAGGGATTTCGACATCAGTTGAAATCCTTTTTTAGCTTTTAAGAACCCTAATGTTTCTTAATTTTTGAGTAAAACTATTATACTTGTAACAGCCCTTAATTGTTCAAGCTTCCGTAAATTAGATATGATGAAATAGCCATGATTGCCGAAACACCAATGCAAATGAATATAATCTGGCTATTTCGTATGATAACTGAAAACAAGATTAAACATATATGAATAAGATCATCTTTCCAGTTTTGTTGTTAGCCGTTTCCATTACTACAATATTTGCTCAGAAAAAAGTTGCTACGGCTTTCGAAGTGCAAGGCAATCGTGGAGCACGAGGTTTAATGCCCGAAAATACCATTCCAGGTATGATCAAAGCTTTGGAAAATGGAGCGACTACACTAAAGATGGAGGTGGTAATTTCGAAAGACAAGCAGGTAGTGGTATCGCAAGAGCCCTATTTTAATTACGCCATTAGCACGGCACCGAATGGTAAAGAAATCACACTTAAAAACCAAAAGTCTTTTAATATCTACCAAATGAACTACGAGGAAATTAAACAGTTTGATGTAGGTTCTAAACCTAATCCTCGTTTTCCGTACCAAGAGAAGTTTCGGGTAGAAAAACCATTGCTTACTGATTTAATTGATAAAGTGGAATTTTTTGCCGCAAAGCGAAAGAAAATGGCAAAACCGCATTATAATATTGAAACGAAATTGATCCGCAAGGGCGATGGAGAATTTCAGCCCAGTCCAGAAGAGTATGTTGAGCTAATTATGGCAATTGTAAAAGCTAAGAAATTAGAAAAACGGGTAACCATTCACTCGTTCGATATCCGGAGCCTACAATATCTACACGAAAAATATCCCGAAATTGCAACATCTCTAGGAATTGATGAAAAAGAGGATTTCGAAAATAACATTAAAGCTTTAGGTTTTAACCCAACAATTTACAGCCCATACATGCCTTTGGTAGGTAAAAGCTTGGTAGATAAGTGCCACGCTGCGGGCATTAAAATTATTCCGTGGACGGTTAATACGGTTAAAGATATCGTCTACCTTAAAAACTTAGGCGTAGATGGTATTGTAACCGATTATCCTAATTTAATGGCGGAGATAAAATAGCACAAACTTTAAATAGTTCGTCATTTCGAACGAGTTTTTCACGAGGAGAACCGAAGTTCTACGAAGTAAAATCTAACGACTTAAAACTACATTATGCTAGAATTCTCCTCATTCTTCGTTCGAAATGACGAAAAGTCTAAATTTTTTCAGCCTTATACCCAATTTTAGATAAAGATTTTACCAAATCAGTTTCGTCTATATTTTCGCCTTCAACAGTTAAAATCTTGTTGGGATTTTCTGTATCTACCGACCAGTTGTTGACGTTTTCTTGTTCGTTGAGCACCGGTGTAACTTTAGCTACACATGCCCCACAGTTTATGGTTGTTTTAAATTTTAAAGTTTCCATGTTTTATAATAATTGAATTTTGAATAAGTAAATGATTAAATAATTTTCTAGCAATTCGGCAATACAACAATCAAGTAATTGTTATTTCTTCCATTTCAATCTCAAGCTATTGCTTACCACGCTTACCGAGCTTAACGCCATCGCTGCTCCGGCCCACATGGGGTCTAATAAAAATCCATTGATCGGAAACAATATGCCAGCTGCAATAGGTATGCCGACAACATTGTAAATAAACGCCCAAAATAAGTTTTGTTTGATAGCCTTCACCGTATTTTTTGATAGCTGTATCGCCTCAGGAATTTTAGTCAAGTCGGAAGAAATAATGGTCATCTTAGCTACGTCCATGGCTATGTCACTTCCTTTGCCCATCGCAATGCTTACATCTGCTTGCGCAAGTGCAGTGCTGTCGTTAATGCCGTCGCCAACCATAGCTACCACTTTGCCTTTTTGCTGTAATGTTTTTACAAAAGCTGCTTTGTCTGCTGGTAATACGTTCGCCTTATATTCATCAATGCTAAGCTTATCGGCAACAGCTTTGGCTGTCTGTTGGTTATCTCCAGTTAGCATATAAACCCTAATGCTATCTTTTTGTAATTGCTGCACCGCTTGTTGCGAGGTGGCTTTAATTTGATCGGCAATTGCAATAGCTGCTAATATTTTTTTGTTATCACAGAAAAGAACTACCGTTTGTGCGCTATTCAATTGTTGGTCAATCCAGTTTTTAGCTGCTGCAGATATTTCAATATTTCTTTCTGCAGCTAAAAGTTCATTTCCTATAATATAAGTGTGTTGATCGTATTTTCCTTCAATGCCTTGCCCGCTAATATTTTCTATGGCAATGTCTTTTAAAAAATGTGAGCTATCTTTTAAGTGTTCTGTAATTGCATCTGCCAAAGGATGCTCTGATGATTTCTCAATGCTGTAAAGAATTTGCTGGTGTTTTTCGCTAAACTCCTCGAACCATTTAATGGCGGTTACCCTTGGCTTGCCTTCGGTAATGGTTCCTGTTTTATCTAAGATAATCGCATTTACTTTTTTGGCCAGCTCTAAACTTTCGGCATCCTTAATTAATATTCCTTTTTCGGCACCTTTGCCTACACCAACCATAATTGCAGTAGGTGTTGCTAAACCCAAAGCGCACGGACAGGCGATGACCAAGACCGTTACGAAAGCGACAATACCTTGGCTTAAACCATTTTCTCCTCCTAAAATACCCCAAAGAAGTAAACTTAAAATCGCAATAGCCATTACCACAGGAACAAAAACACCAGCAATTTTATCTACCAATTTCTGTACGGGCGCTTTACTGCTCTGTGCATCTTCTACCATTTTAATAATGTGGGCGAGTATGGTGTCGCTGCCTACTTTTTCGGCCTTAAATTGGAAGCTTCCTTTTTGGTTAATAGTACCTGCAAATACTTCAGATCCTTCAGTTTTAGAAACTGGAATAGGTTCTCCGCTAATCATGCTTTCATCAACGTATGAACTACCACTAACTACAGTGCCGTCAACAGCAATACCCTCTCCCGGCTTCACTAAAAGGATGTCGCCAGCTTTTACTGCGCTTATCGAAATCTGCATTTGATGCCCGTTATTATGAACTATAGTAACGTGTTTTGGCTGTAAACCAATCAGTTTTTTAATTGCCGAAGAGGTATTTCCTTTTGCTTTTTCTTCAAGAAGTTTACCCAAAAGGATAAAGGCAATCACTATCCCAGCGGCCTCAAAATAAACATGAGAATGGATGCCCATTCGATGCATAAATTCTGGAAAGAGTGTAATGAATACGCTGTAGATATAGGCTGTTCCGGTACTGATGGCAACTAAGGTATCCATGTTAGCAGAACGATGTTTGGCCTGTTTCCAAGCACCGATAAAAAACTGCTTGCCGTAAATAAAAACCATAGGGGTAGATAAAAGCCACATGATGTAATCTGCGTAAGGCATATCCATGAAAAACATTCCGATTACGAAGAGTGGAACCGCTAGAATTAAAGCTCCAATCACTTTTTTTCGTAATGCTTGATATTGATTGGCTTTAATATTAGCCAATGATTCTTTGGCTTCGTTACTGTCATTAATCAACAGATCATAACCAGCCGCCTGAACCGCTTCTTTCAACTGCTGTGCCGTAACCAAACTCGGAATGTATTCTACTTTCGCTGAAGTATTGGCATAATTTACTTCAGCTTTTATTACACCAGCCTGATTATTCAATGTAGCTTCTGTGTTTGCCGCACAAGAAGCACAAGACATATTGGTTACTGAAAATGTTTGTTTTATGGTAGTAACTTCATAACCTAAATCTCTAATCTGTTTCACCGCCGCTTGTACTGCTTCTTCAGGATACTTCTTTGCAGTAACAACGGCTCTATGGTTATTCAGTTCCACGCTGTGGGAATTGATCTCTTTAATTTCTGCCAAACCTTTATCAACAATCAGCGCACAATGTTCGCTATCTACATTTTCTAAAGGAATATATATTGGATTTTCAGCTTTCATGATCTTCTTTTGATAATGCAAAATTACTTTGAGGCGGTTCTAAGTACGTTACATCATTTCCTAGAACATTTATATGTTTTTAGCCACAGATACGCAGATTTCATACTATCGTAAAAAAGTAATCTGTGCATCTGTGGCTAAATATAATTAACATAAAAATAACATTATACCGATTTAGTTTTTGGTTCAAATTTGTTAGATTTGTAGTTGTAGCATTATAATTATGAGTCAAGAAGTGTTAGAGATTTCTGTAAGGGTAGATGAACAGTTTGACATGAATTTCAATCTTGCTGATGGTATTTTGGGATTAATTCTGAGCATCTTTGAAGGTTAAGTTAAGTCATTAATTTCTACTTTATATTTCAGGTTGCTACCTGCTTGCTATTGTTATGCCTAAACTTTTATCTGCTGTCGCAGCCATTTACTCATCCAATCATTTAAAACTCAATCATTCTGTCGTACAATCCTCGTATATTTGCGGCAATGAGCAGAAAAAGAAAAAATACTGAACCTATCAGGATTTCTGGTTTAAGTATTATTGATATCGCCGAGGAAGGCAAAGGAGTAGGCAAAGCTGATGAATTGGTAATCTTCGTAGATAAGGCAGTTCCTGGCGATGTAGTTGATGTGCGTTTGGTAAAGAAAAAGAAAAACTTTGCAGAAGCCGTAATTGAAAATTTGCAGACACCATCCGCTTTGCGACAAGAAGCATTTTGTAAGCATTTTGGTACCTGTGGCGGTTGCAAGTGGCAACACATGCAGTACAGTGCGCAGCTAACTTATAAGCAAAAAAGTGTAGAGTCGGCTTTGCAACGTTTAGGTAAAGTTGATGTTAGCGATATCGAGCCTATTTTAGGTTCAGATCAAAATCAATATTACCGTAATAAATTAGAATATACGTTTTCGAATAAGCGTTGGTTAGATGCTACAGACATGGCCGAAGAAGCCGAAGGTAGACAGATGAATGCTCTTGGTTTTCACGTTCCAGGTAGATTTGATAAAATTTTGGATATAGAACACTGCTATCTACAGGCCGATCCAAGTAACCAAATTCGTTTAAAGGTTCGTGATTATGCACTGCAACACAGCTTAAGTTTCTATGACTTGCGTAACCACGAGGGAGAAATGCGTAACCTAATTATTCGTACCTCAAGTACTGGAGAAGTTATGGTGGGCGTTGTTTTTGCTTATGCCGAGCAGGGGCATATAGACGGGTTGATGGAGTTTCTGAAAACCAATTTCCCTGAAATTACATCATTACAATATATTGTAAACCATAAAAAGAACGATACCATCTTCGACCAAGAAGTAATTACTTACGCAGGTCGAGACCATATTTTCGAAGAAATGCCTTTGGGTAATGGTAAAACTGTGAAATATAAAATTGGTATCAAGTCGTTTTATCAAACTAATTCTGAACAGGCTTACGAGTTGTATCGTATCACTAAAGAATTTGCTGATTTAAAAGGTGATGAACTGGTTTATGATTTATACACAGGAGCTGGAACCATCGCTAATTTTGTGGCGCATAGCGCAAAACAGGTAGTTGGGGTAGAGTATGTGCCATCTGCTATTGAAGATGCTAAATTTAATTCTCAGCTCAACGGAATTGACAATACCATTTTCTACGCTGGCGATATGAAAGACATCCTTACTAGAGATTTTATTACGGAGCATGGTAAGCCAGATGTGGTAATCACCGATCCGCCAAGAGCCGGTATGCACCAAGATGTGGTAGATCGATTGTTGGAAATGGAGGCTGAGAAGATTGTTTACGTAAGTTGCAATGCGGCAACTCAGGCTAGAGATTTAGCTTTATTAACTGAAAAATATGAAGTAGCCCGCATTAAGCCGGTAGACATGTTTCCGCATACGCAGCACGTAGAAAATGTAGTTTTGCTAAAACTTAAGTAATTTGCTGCTGTTACAGAGTGAATTAAATATCCGAGCTTTATGATAAAGATGAAACGATATTATTTTTTACTGCTGTTGATTGGGCTAAGCCTAGCCTGTAGAAATAAGGAAACAAAAAATGTAGAAGTAAAAACCAAAACTTTTATGGTTGATGCGGATACGATTTTAATAGACACATTGCTCATTAGCGAAAAAGATACTGCATTTGTAATAAAACCAAAAGTAGAGCAAGATTCCTCGTTGCAGGAAAAGAAGGTGTTTGAAATAAACGTGTTATTTAGCAATAAAAAATGGCCAACTTTAAATTTTAAGGAAGCCATTGGTGCAGACCTTTACTTGGTTAAAGATTTAGATGGAGATAATCGTCCGGAGTTATTGCTTAGGCCAGAGTGGTTTAGCAGTTGCTGGGCAAGCATCAATCTTTTTAGTATTAAAGATAATGCTTGGAAGTTGGTGAAAAAAGGCAGCATGTACTATTGCGCTGATGAATATCCATTGGCTAAACGGATAGAAGAAAAAGAGAGTAAATATTATCTGATCACAGATAGCTTGGCAGATGATAAATTTATAATTAATAAGAACGAAATCAAGTTTTAAATATGGAATCGGAAGAATTGTTAGGTGGATTAAATCCAAATGGAGATCAAAAACAAGAAGAGAAAAAGCAAAGTCCGCTGTTAAGTTTAGAGAAAGATTTAGAATTTTACGCAGAATCTATCAAGGAGGTGGCAGTAGAGATTATGGTAGAGGGAATTTCGGCGACACCAATATTTATTGCGCACCAGCACGAAGTGAAGTTAGGTGAAGTAATTTTAAAAAGAGAAGAATTAAATACCAACTGGACCATACAAGCTTCTACTTTAGAAGAATTTGTAGAAAAGGGAATTATTAAGCCCGAAAAAAAGGAGCATTTCCTTAAAAATTACAAAAAGCCAGAAGATTTTATGTGCGTTTTTGTAATAGTTCCAGAAGGTGCTAATTTCATCTTCTATCCTTATGCTAAGAAGTAACAATTTCAAAAATAACCTCATTCTAATTTAAGAACTTATATAATAAAAAGGCCAATGCTGCATCCGCAGTATTGGCGCTTTACTATTAACTAAACTAAGTTCTTCTATGGGATATCCCTGCCGGGATTAATTTACGTGTGTAATATCTGCGCTTTTAGAGTTCGATAGTTTCTTTAAAGCAGCATTTCCTTTGTAGCTGATATCGCTACCGCCGGACGCACTTGCTGTTAACCCTTTGTTTACAAAAATATTAGCATCAGAACCACCGCTTGTGCTAACCTGAGCATAATTTACTTTAAACTCAAAAGCATGTACATCGCTACCGCCGCTGGTATTTAGCACCATATTTTCTGCCGAGCCTTTTAAGTTTACGTCGCTTCCTCCGCTAGAAGAAATGGTAATATCCTTACAAACAATGCTTAGGTCTAAATCTGCGCCACCAGAAGATCTGATGCTCATTTTATCTGTGTTCAGCGTATTTTGCGTTTCTACGTCGCTGCCGCCAGAAGCAGAAATGCTGTTTAATTTTTTAAAGGTGATATAAACGTAAATTTGAGTGCCTTTAAATAAGCGGCTCCAGTTTACGCCATCTTTGTATTTAACAGTAAGTTTATTTCCTTCTTGTTCAATTACTACGTCTTTAATCACATCTTCTTGTCCTTTTATAACCAAACTTTCGGTGTTTCCTTGCGTTAAAAACAAATCGATGCCGTTGCTAACTGCGATGTTGTTAAAGCTTTTTACGTTTACGCTTCTTGAGCTTTGAGCAGCTACATTTAAAGTGATAAAGCAAGCAACAAATAAGCCGCTAACTTTTAAAAGGAAAGAATTTCTCATTTTTTTCGAAAATTGGTTTAATCATTAGACGCCCGCAACTAGCAAAACGTTGCATCAGCAACTAAAAAAAAATCTATGTTTGATATTGAGGCTTAAAGTCGTTCTTTTGTATAATAAATCTCAGAAAGATGCCCCAAAACCAAGTACTTATTTTAGACAGCAAGCAAATCCAGCAAAAGATCAACAGAATTGCCTATCAGATATTAGAAGATAATATTGACGAGAAAGAAATTATACTTGCCGGAATTTGGGACAGAGGCTACAAATTGGCCGTTCGCTTAGAAAAAACCCTTAGAGAAATCTCTGAGTTTAAAACTACTTTGTTGCGTATCGATTTAGAAAAACAAAGTAGTAAGCTAGTCGCTAAAACCGATTTGCCAGAAAGCAACTGGAAAAATAAAGTCATTATTTTGGTAGATGACGTTTTAAACAGTGGTAAAACTTTGGCCTATGGTTTAGGTGTATTTTTAAACACACCACATAAAAAAATTAGAACAGTGGTTTTGGTAGATAGAAGTCACAAAATATTCCCAATTGCCACAGATTTTATTGGATTAGAATTGGCCACTGTCCTCAAAGAACATGTAGATGTAATTATGGATGTAGAAGGGGAAGAAGACAGGGTTTATTTAAGCTAATAAGTTAGCATGTAAGATATAAAGGTAGGTGATTAAACACCTACCTTTTTCGTTTTCTATTTACTATGTAATCTTCTATTGCTTCTTTGGTAGTTAACCAGTTTTTCCCTTCTTTATAAGAATCAATTTTACCAGTCCTTGCCAATAAACTAACGTATTCTTGGCCATACGGGAAATTAGGTTCCGAAACGATGCTAGATATCGGTTCGTAATCATCGTAACTGTTGCCAGGCATGGCATTAATGTACATATTTAACGAACGTTCTGCCGCTTGTAGCATCATTAAACAAAGCTTATGATAATTGCCATTGTTCGCTTGGTTCAATGCATCGTAATACTTTTTTCTATCATTTTTAAGGATGATAGCTGGCGGAAAACCTTTTCGCATTAACAGTAAATTCATAGCTAAACGAACCGTACGCCCATTACCATCAAAAAATGGATGTATCCAAACCAGTTTATGATGAAACAATGTGGCTAATACTAAATCATCCACTTTAAGTTCATTTTCATTTACGAAAAGAATAAGCTCGTCAACCAAATCTGGAACTTTCTTGGCACTTGGCGGCGTAAAATTGGCGCCTACAATACGTACACCACCATTTCTTAATCTTCCTGCATATTCATCGTCAATATTTTTTAAGATATAACTATGTAGGTTTAAAATATCAATGCTCCTTATATTGTAATCAGGATTTACCAAGCTGTAAAGGTAATCTATTGCTTTTTCATGATTTATCACTTCAAAATGCTCTCGTAAAGATTTGCCGCCTACAGTAATGCCTTCTTCTAAAATAAGTTGCGTTTCGTGAAGATTAAGCGTGTTGCCCTCAATACTGTTAGAATTATAGGTCCATTCTAGGCTAAGTTGATCCTTAATTTTGTGCAATACCGCATTGGGCAAAGGTCTAGATTGGTCAATCTTTGCTTTTTTTTCGTACAGCCTGTCTATGTGCGGCTGTAACTCTAGTAAATCATCTAAATTAAAATCCCACATCTTTTTAAGATCGTAAACAAATTTAATTATATTATCCGATATTAAAAATTTTTCTCAATTTAAACTTCTTCTGTGTACCTTTGTTAGGTAATCATCATGAGCTATAATTTAAAAGTTACTATCGATAAGTCTTCAGGTTTTTGTTTTGGGGTGGTTTACGCCATCGATATGGCCGAAGATATCTTAGATCAACAGGAATATCTGTATTGTTTGGGCGATATTGTACACAACGACGAGGAAGTGGAACGTTTGAGGGCTAAAGGGTTAAGAATTATTGACCATGAGAAGCTTAAAGAATTGCAAAACGAGAAAGTACTTATTCGGGCTCACGGCGAGGCGCCTTCTACCTACGAGTTGGCCATGGCCAATAACCTCACACTTATTGATGCCTCTTGTCCGGTAGTGCTAAAACTGCAAAACAGAATTAAAAATACACATGACGATGGCGAGCATATCTTGATTTTCGGTAAGCATGGCCACGCCGAAGTAATTGGTTTGCAGGGCCAAACTGATGGTAAAGCAACAGTGTTTATGGATATTGCCGAATTGGATAATGTAGAACTTCCTAGTAAATTCACACTATACAGCCAAACTACTAAGAGCGTAGATAAATTTTACCAAATTAAAGATGAACTTATCAGTAGAGGTTACGAAGTAAAAGCTAACGATACCATCTGCAGACAGGTTTCTAATCGTTATGACGAATTGGAAAGATTTGTGAAAGATTTTGATAAAATCGTTTTCGTTTCGGGCAAGAAATCGTCTAATGGCAAAGTACTTTATGAGGTTTGCAAAAAATATAACCCTCATTCGTACTTCATTTCTAATGTAGAAGAACTAGATCAAGCTTGGTTCCAAGCTAACGATAAAATCGGTATTTGTGGTGCAACATCAACACCGATGTGGTTAATGGAGCAAGTGAAAGCTGAATTGGAAAGCTTATAGTTGTACTGCTCTTAAACTGTGTGCTTTGAATTGTGAACTGCCTGCTCTGTCGTCTGCATGTCTTAAAATCTAAAATCGTACCTCTAAAACGGTAAATCACATTATATTTGCGGCAAATAATAAATAATGGCCAAAAAAGGGATATTACTAGTTAATCTGGGTACGCCAGATAGTCCAGAAGTAAAAGATGTAAGAAAGTATCTTGATCAGTTTTTAATGGATGAACGAGTAATCGATATTCCAAAACTGAATAGAACATTACTAGTTAAAGGAATTATTGTGCCGTTCCGTAGCCCTAAAACTTCAAAGCTTTATAAAGAGATTTGGGACGAAAATGGTTCGCCATTATTATATTATAGCGAATTGCAGGCCAAAATGTTGCAAGAAAAATTAGGTAAAGAATACCAGGTTGAACTGGCTATGCGTTACCAAAATCCATCTATCGAAAATGCATTAGAAAAGTTAAAAAAAGGATTGGTAAGCAGCATTAAAGTGATCCCGCTTTTTCCTCAATATGCGTCGGCAAGTACCGGTTCGGTGTTACAATTGGTAATGGAATTAGTGAGCAAATGGCCAACTATCCCGCCTATATCGTTTGTAAATTCTTTTCATGATAATGAGTTAATGCTAGAGATCTTTGCAGATAATGCAAGGAAACACGGAGTAGAGAACTTCGATCATGTATTGTTCAGTTTCCATGGATTGCCGCAAAGACAGATGACCAAATCAGATCATACTGGCAAGTACTGTTTAAAGGTAAATAATTGTTGCGAAAACTACAACGACGCCAACAAGTTCTGTTATTCGGCACAGTGCCATAACACTGCAAAACTACTTGCCCAAAAGTTAGGTTTGGCACGCGAAGATTATTCGGTTTGTTACCAATCTCGTTTAGGTAAAGAGCCTTGGATACAGCCCTATACTACCGATACGCTTAAAAAGTTAGCTGCAGAAGGTAAAAAACGCTTGCTGGTTTTCAGTCCTGCTTTTGTAGCCGATTGTTTAGAGACTTTATATGAAATCACGGTAGAATATCATGAAGAATTTAAGGAATTGGGTGGAGAGCATGTGCAATTGGTAGAAAGCTTAAATGACGATCCAAGGTTTATTGATGCACTAGCTGAAATGTCGAAATAATGGATAGTAAACACTTAGAAAAATTAGAAATCTTAACCAAAAGAACCAAAGGCGAATACCAAGCATTTTTGTATGATTGCGATGGTACACTGGCGGATAACATGATGGCGCATAAATTGGCCTATCAAGAAGTAGCGGCCAATTATGGTATAGGTTTAGATTTAGATATGGTTGATGAGTTTGCTGGAATGCCAACCGCCATTTTTGCAAAAGAAATTACTAAACGATACGGAGTTGATTTGCCAGATACCTTTGCTAGCGAGAAATCTCAAATTTTTATAGATAAATACATCGAAAAAACACAGCCAATTGCTTACGTAGCTGAACATTTGAAAAACCATGTGGGCAAAGTAAAAATTGCAGTAGTTTCTGGTGGAAGTAGAAAAACAGTAACCAATACATTAACCGTTATAGGTTTAGTTGACTTGATAGAGGTAATGGTTTGTGCCGGAGAAACTGCAAAAGGTAAGCCTGCACCAGATCCATTTTTAGCCGCTGCCGAAGCTTTAGGAGTTGCACCTGAAAGGTGTATTGTATTTGAAGATGCAGATTTAGGTGTTCAAGGTGCCATTGCAGCAGGAATGGATTGGGTAAGGGTGGATAAGCTGTAATTGTTTATTCCTCTTCAATATCATTTAAGTCAAGCCAATCGAAGTAACCTAAGTCGCGTTGTTCTAGTGCCCTGGCCCTTCCGCGAGCACGTTTCTGTAAAAATTCCTCATAAGATTTCACCGCATAATGGTTAATGCGAATAACGTCTTGCTGCGGTTCCCGATCACGGAAATGTTTTTTTACCACATTGCCGTTCGGATCTGCTGTTTTTCCCGAAGATCTTGCTACTTCATGGCATCCGATGAAAGAAAATACCCGGCGTGGGTCAACAATACTTTTTACGTGTCTGTTTGCGGAATGGTTGGGCAACGAATGTTTTTTGAATCGTTCCATCACCTTGCCTTTTTCTTTGTGTTTGGCACCGCCGCTACCATATACCAGCCAGTTGATTTCTACTGCCGCAAATTCTTCAAAACGTTTTAAAAAATCCGGTATAGACTTATCTTTTATAGGGACGATAAACTCATCAAGATCAATCATGGCGATCCATCTCGTATCCAAACGATGCTTTTCCAAACAATGGTCGTAGGTCATCAATTGCTGCTTCATTCCTGGCCAAAATGTGTACTCCACAAGTCCAGCCTTAATGTAGGGTTCCAAAACTTCCTTCGTATTGTCGGTACTCTCGTTGTCGTAGATGTAAAATTTTTCTACTCCTAAATTTCGATGCCACGCTATCCATTCTTCAAAATAAGGTCCTTCGTTTTTAGCAATGGCACAAATGGCTAAGTAGTGTTTTGGTGCCACATGTTTATTCTTGTTTAAAAAATTTCGAAGTTTAATACCCCTTAGTGTTCCATATCTTAAAATACCTCTCCATTGGTTCCTCATCATTTTATGAGGAATAACACCCGCAATGAGTTCGGCAACACCTTTGTTAGCCATACTAGCAAGATCAATTTTAGTCAATTTATGTTTCCACGCTTCCTTGCTTTTTTTGTTGGGGATAAATGCGGTTAATATGGCTACAATTGTCTTGTTCATTTTGCTACGAAGTTACGGTATCTGGCCCTGTAAATCTTTTCTCCAAAGATAACGAAACTTTAGAAGCATATATGTTAGGCGTATAGCTTTAAACAAATATTTACATCGCTAGGATATTAACAAAGTTTAGCCGTTTAGCATCTTTCAAACGATTTTCATTACCTTTATCCTTTGTATGGAAATAGACTTTGTAATTACTTGGGTAGACATGAACGACCCAAAATGGAAGCAGGATTTCGCAAAGTATTCTGGTAAGATAGACAATACGAAAAACGAAGTTTCTGAAGCTAGGTTTCGTGACCATGGTCTGTTGAAATATTGGTTTAGGGGCGTGGAGAAATTCGCTCCTTGGGTGCGTAAAATTCATTTTGTAACCTGTGGACAACGTCCGGAATGGTTAAATACGGCACATCCGAAATTAGTACTGGTAAACCACGAAGACTATATTCCCAAAGAATATTTACCCGTATTTAATTCTAGTTTAATAGAAATTTATTTGCATAAAATCCCAAACTTAGCAGAACACTTCGTGTACTTTAATGATGATTTTTTTATCACTAATCACATTACACAAGAGCGTTTTTTTAAGAATGGTTTACCAAATGATATTGCCGCTTTTAGAATGAACTTAGGTTTGTCTTTGTGGAGTAAGTGCCTTAAAAATAACATTCGTCTTATCAATAAACATTTCGATAAAAAAGAGGTGTTAAAGAGAGATAAGGATAAGTGGTACGATGAGAGTTACGGAAGTAGGGGCAAGCTAACCAAACGACTGTCTTTTTACGATAAATTCGTCACCCTTAGAACGCCTCATAACGCACAACCTTATTTAAAAGCTACTTTTGAGGAAGTTTGGGATAAAGAAGGCGATGAATTGAAAGCGATGTCTGTGCATAAGTTCCGTAGCCCTAAAGATTATACGCAGGAGCTTTTTAGAACTTGGCAAATCTGCAAATCAAACTTTAATTCCTATAACACCTACCAAAACACGAAAATGTTTCCTTTGTTATTTAAGGCAGAAAAGGCCATAAAGGCCATTAAAGAGCAAACCTATTCTTTGGTTTGCATTAACGATAATGAACACATGAGAAATTACGAGCAAACCATGGCAAGGGTTGAGCAGGCGTTTGATAATATTTTACCAGAAAAATCAAGTTTTGAGGTTTAAAACATTTAGTTATGAATAGTGGACCTTTGGTTTCCGTAGTCATTCCGGTTTATAACGGCCAGCAATATGTAAAGCCTTGCCTAGATATGATGATGGCGCAATCCTACAAAAACCTAGAAATAATCGTGATTGATGATGGGTCAGTCGACCAATCTTCAGCAATGACCGAAGCATATCCTGTCAAGTTAATTAAGCATGATAAAAACCGTGGTCTTTCTGCGGCTAGAAATACTGGAATAGATGCCGCTCAGGGCAAATACATCCATTTTATGGACGTAGATGATGAAATTAATGCTGGTTATTATAGCGCTTTGGTTGAAGCGATTACAGAAACGGGAGCTGATGTGGCTTGTGGAGGGATGATCAATGAGACAAAAAATTATAAAACTTGGCTATTTAAAAAACGCGAAGTTTTTACTGATACTAGCGGTAAATTAAAAGCAACCTTTGTTGGTAAATGGGGTTACGTTTGGCGTTACCTATTTAGATTAGATTTCTTAAAACAACATCAACTTCGTTTTGAGGAAGGCCGATTTATTGAAGATCTGATGTTTTCTTTACCTGCGATTTTTTATGCTGAGAAGGTGGTTGTTGTTCCCGGTGCAGAATATTTGTACTATCAACGCGAAAATTCTATCATGACTAGAAAAGATGCAGCGCATCGTAAAAAGCGTCGTGAAGATCATAATCATACCAAGGCTTATAGAGCTGCATTTTGTAGAGAACATCATATTAAAATACCGGGTTTAGATACAGGGCGTGCCGCTTATATTTTGCGAAAAGTGGTAAAATGGATATGGAAATAAACGCAACACCTCTGGTTTCGGTAATTGTTCCTGTTTATAATGCAGAAGAATATTTAGCAAAATGTATAGAGAACATACTACAGCAGACTTATAAAAATATAGAGATTATTGTGGTTGATGATGGCTCAACGGATCATTCTGCTGATATTGCAGAACGCTACGCTGTTAAACTTATCAAACAAGAAAATTTAGGTGTATCGGTTGCCCGTAATAAAGGTATTGAGGCAGCTCTAGGTCAGTTACTACATTTTATGGATGTTGATGATTTGATTAACATCGAATTTTACCAGGAACTCGTGTCAGCCATGGTAGATACTGGAGTAGATATCGCTTGCAGCGAAATGATCAATCAACGGGAGAAGAAACATAGCAGCTACTTTAAAAAGATCAAGGTTTATAGGTCTGTTTCAGATAAATTGACAGTAACTTATGTTGGGCGCATTGGTTATGTATGGCGATATCTTTTTCAAACGGAGTTTCTGAAAAAACATAACTTGCAGTTTGAAGAGGGAAGAATTGTGGAAGATTTAATGTTCTCTCTGTGCGCAGTATATTTTGCAAACGGTTTAGTTGTTGTGCCTGGAGCGAAGTATACTTATGTTCATCGAGAGAACTCTCAACTCACCATTGTGGGCGATAAATATCAAGCGAAACGTGATAGAGATTGGCAACACGCTAAAGCACAGCGAAAAGCATTTGCCGAAAGGCATGGCTTTAAAATTCCAGGCGTGAATACGGGCAAATTGAGGTATCTTTGGTGGAAGATTAAGAAGTCAAAATAATTTAATAGCCGATTTGATTTTCTTAAAAATAAGCCTACAGATTTTTATTAATAAATACTTGAACCTCGGAATACAATTCTTGAGATTTATTTAGTGCATCACATAATTATTTTTCGCATGCTAACCCAGATTTTTAGTCCTTTAAAAATGAACATCAATTAATGCTATTTCAAGGTACTTATTATACAATTCTTAGCCTTATTAGCGCCTATACAGTGAGTATGATTACTGTAAAACTTCATAATAAAACTAAGTTTAAAGACTATTTGAGTGGATTAAATTAAAATTATTAAGTCAAATGATTCATCTTATCATCACTACGGCCAATATACAATCGAACTACACAGTAAGAAAAGAACAATATATAAAATCCATTGAGCAGGCATTGAAGTTTGATCACTTTTTTGATAAGTATACTATTTTAGAGTGCTCATCTAGCCATGAAGGTTATTTGGATAAATATAATACATACTACAGTAAGGTGAAGAATATTTTTCCTGAAAAAGGCTTAAATGAAATGCAGCATTTAGGAGCGTTTATAGAACAGTATTCGTTTAAATCAACTGATACTATAATCAAACTAACTGGTCGATATCTGTTAGAAGATGGTACATTTTTTAACAAAGTTCGATCGAATGAAGAGTTTTTTGACAGCATTTTTAAGGACGATAGCGATATTTATGAAGGCAAAGGTTATCATACTTTCTTATACGCAATGAAGAGAGACAGGTTCTTACAAACTATTAATTCGTTGAACTTTTCAGAGACAAATCTAGACCCCATAGAATGGGGGGTTAAAGAATTTTTGAAAGATAAAGATAGGAGTTTATTAGTTAATAGGTTGGGAATTAGAGCATTTCAAGGTGCTTATGGAGAGAAAATCTTTTCAAGTTAAATGCTTATCCTCGTAACAACTTTATCTATTTTTGCTTTCGCTACCTTTAATTAGAAATTAAATTCAGAAAGTTTTTTAAAAAATAACGAATGCTTCATTATAATAAACAAACCCCTATTCTTTTTCTAGTCTTCAATAGGCCCGATACTACCGCATTGGTATTTGATGAGATAAAAAAAGCACAGCCAAAAAGATTGTACATTGCAGCAGATGGAGCTAGAAATGCTGTTGAAGAAGCCAAGTGCAATGCAGTAAGAGAAATTATTAAGGATATCACTTGGGATTGTGACGTTAAAACTTTATTTAGAGAGAAAAATTTAGGCTGTAAGTACGCTGTGAGTAGTGCTATTACATGGTTTTTTGATAACGAGGCTGAAGGAATTATTTTAGAAGACGATTGCTTGCCGTCACAAAGTTTTTTTGGATTTTGTTCTGAATTATTAGAGAAATATCGTATCGATAATAGGATTGGACATATTGGGGGCTCAAACTTTCAGGATGGTATCAAAAGGGGGGATGGAACATATTATTTTTCCAGATTAACACACGTATGGGGATGGGCAGGCTGGAGAAGAGTTTGGAAAGATTATGATGTTGAGATGAAAACCTTTAAAGATTTTAAAGAAACAGATTTGGAAAATTCTCCTACTCATTCTCTACATAAAGCAACTTGGTATAGGAATTTAGAAAACACCTACAAAGGTCAAATTAATACTTGGGATTACCAGTACGCTTACTCTAATTTGATTAATAATTACTTAAGTGTTATGCCAAATCAAAATTTAATAAAAAATATTGGCTTTGGAGAAGACGCAACCCATACTTTCGGCGATCACCATTTTGCGAACCTGCAGACGGAAACTATTAACGAAATCAAGCATCCAGTTTTCTTCATGCCTAATGTAGAAGCAGATATTTATACTCAAAATATTGAACATCCTCTACCAAAGAAAAAAAACATACTGTCTCGTACCTGGAAAGGCATTAAAAATTCAATTAGAAGAAAGAATTAGTTATTAAATGCTTTTGTAAAGATTAATCGTCTTAGCTATACAATCATCGATAGGATATTCTAGTAGCTTATCACTTGCTAATGCTATCATTTGTTTTCTAAATGCTGCATCCGCTATCATTTGTTCTATTTTAGTCGCGAGCGATTGCAACGACTTCGCCTCGAAGTATGCGGCCGCATTACCAGCTATTTCTTCGAAACAACTACAATTGCTTAATAAGACGGGGCAATTGTTTTTAAAGGCTTCTAAAATGGGTAGGCCAAAGCCTTCGTATAATGACGGATACACAAAGCAGATAGCATTTTTATAAATTGTATTCAGTTGCTTGTCTGTTGCAGAGATCTGTATCGTCTTTTCTAAAATTTTATTTCTCATTAAAAATTCAGAATCTCCATACTTTATAGGTCCTCCACCAGCTAAAACTAACTTCAAGTTGGGGTATTTTAACGATATTTCTTTAAATGCACTAGCAACGATATGGAAATTCTTATACTGTGTTCTCTCGCCCACAAAAAGGATATACTGCTCTGGCAAGTTCGGCACATTTTGATATTCTAAAGGATTGAAATCAATCCCGTGATGTATAACTTCAATTTTATTTTCTGTAACATCGCTGTATCTTAAAATGTCAGCTTTGGTGGTTTCGGAGATAGCAATAATTTTCTCTGCCTTATTCATTAATATTCGTTTGTGATAGGGTAGAGGGTCATGTGAAGGGAAATATTCTGGAAAGATCTCATAAATCATATCATGTACTGTTAACACGAATGGTTTATTTAGATGTTTTAAGAAGTAAGTGTTGAAATATGTTGGGTGGAATACATCAAAATCGTTTTTACTAATTAGGTATTTAGAATATCGTTTGTTCCACCTATAGTTGCGTCTTTCTTTTTTTAACAAAGTATCGCCCAAGAAGCGGCCAACACCACTGTTAATTTCATCTATGTAATAATTGTGCGTACAAAAAGCAGATATTCTCGCCTCATGATTATCTGTGTTTTGTAAGGTGTGATAAATGTTAGCAAAGTATCGAGATATCCCCCCGTAACGTTGCTTAGAAAAAATCTCATGGTCAAATAAAATCTTCATTAAAATTTCTTTAATTCTTTGTATTTTCTTTTGGAAGAAAGATTAGTAGCAAACTTATGAGCCATTTTAATACCCTGTAAGCAACTTTGTGATTTTTAATATGTTGAAACTGTTTTCCTCGTTTAGATTGTAAGGTTTCAATTTCATCAATGTTAAATGAATAAAGAGGGAAATGCTTGTTAATTACTGCCTGTCTATCCGCCATTATAACTTTTTGATTTTCTTTAATGCTTGAAACTCCTGAGGCATCGTATATACTTATCACCATATCGAGATGTCGTGTTGGGATTTCCCTCTTGCATACAGCATAAATGATAAACTCCCAATCGGCGATAATCTTTAAATCTTCATTGTAATAAAAAATTTCATCGAATAAAGTTCTCTTGATAAAAGTTGATTGGTGATTAATACTATTTGCAATTAAAAAAGGGTATGCGAGCTCTCTTGGGGCCGGAATAATTCTTTTTTTTCTTATTTGGTCAAAAATTACGTCGCCGTAATAAATACTTACTTCTCCATTTATTTTATTTGCTACGCTACTCAACGTACTATTGTCAAAAAAAATATCGCCACTATTTAAAAAGCATAGGTAATCGCCTTTTGCCATTTTTATACCTTTGTTCATGGCATTGTAGATGCCAGTATCGGGTTCGCTTACCCACAAGGTTAAATGAGTGCTAATCTCCTCAATGTATTCTTTACTGCCATCCTTACTGCCTCCATCAATGATTATGAATTCAAAGTCTTTGTAACTTTGTTCCAGTACACTCTCGGCGGTTTTTTTTAAACCCACTAAGTTATTGAAGTTAACGGTAATGATAGATATTTTGGGCATATAAGTTTAGGCTTTTTGCTTTTGGCGTGCAATTTAGCATTTTAAATAGTATTGGAGTAAGACATTTTAAGCAGAACATTCATAATGAGTATTTGTAACTATTGGGTTTAAGCAAAAGGGAATAGAAAAACCTTTTGCTTTCAAGTAAAACAATTTATATAGGTTTGTGCTAAAATAACCTATATATGTAAAATACAAGGTTGTATAAATTAAAACATAGTCTAATCAGACAAAGAGGTATGGGTTTAAAAAAAATGGTAAATAATGCATGGTGGTTAATCAGAGATCAAATTGTAGCACGCAAACATCAGCGTGTAGCTAACTTTTGGCATTCCATCGTTACTGCCTATTTTAATGGCCAAATCGAAAAAAATGCTTTAGTGCCAAAAAAACAAATTAGTGGCAAAGTCATTTGGCAGTATTGGGGGCAACTAGACAATGGAGAACCTTTGCCGGATGTAGTGCAGCGTTGTTTTAATTCGGTAGAAAAATACAAAGGCGACTATGAGGTTGTAAGATTAAACGATAAAACAATTAGCGAATACTTAGATTTTCCAGACTTTGTTTGGCAAGGAAATGGTGAGCCTAAGTTCGGTAGAGTTTTCTTTTCAGATTTACTTAGGCTCGCCTTGCTACATGTTTACGGAGGGGTTTGGCTAGACGCCACAATCTTGCTTACGGCTCCATTGGCAAAGGAATTTAAAGAGCAAGATTACTTCGTATTTCAACGTAGTGATGAAGAGCCCGATAAATTGTTTTGGGCGGGGCCTCATACCAGTTATTGGAGCTGGAACCCAAGGTACAGGGTAAAAATGTTGAATAGTATCATTTTTGCAAAAAAAGGTAGTATAGTCTTGGCTGCAATGTTTGATCTCATCTTGCATTATTGGAAAACCCAAGATGAGGTTATGAATTATTTTTTTTTTCAGATCTTATACAACGAATTGATAAATGGTCAATTGAAAGATTTACAGTGCACCGTAGTTTCAGATACTTTGCCTCATATTTTGAGGGTTTTGGTAGACGGAAACGATTACATGCCGTTGCCAGAACTTTTGAGGAGGGTAAATATTCACAAATTGACTTATTTTGACGATAAGAAAATAGCTAAACTCGATAGCTTGGTAGGGGGTTGCAGACCAGATCCAGCAAGAGAATAAGAGTTAATTTGTCAAACATAGCTTAGCCCTGCGTACTCATGCCTACATTTTTATCTGCTTTTTTGCTTTGCTTTCCTATTGTAACTCCCACTTGATTTACGCTTTAGTGTATATCATTTAATTAAATTGATTTTTCTCAAAAACTGTAACTCATAGTTTAACCACTCTGCTCAAGTTTTGGTATATTCGCTCCAAAATAAAAAATTGATAAGTATATGAAGATAGCTGTAATTGGCACTGGTTATGTAGGTTTAGTAACCGGAACCTGCTTAGCAGAAACTGGAAATAACGTAATCTGTGTTGATATTGTTGAAGAAAAGGTGAACAAAATGAAGGCTGGGCAAATTCCTATTTACGAGCCTGGATTGGATGTGCTTTTTCATCGTAACATTGCACAAGGCAGATTGTCGTTTACCACCAATTTGGCAGAAGGTATAAAAGATGCCCAAATTATTTTTATGGCATTGCCCACTCCTCCAGGTGGTGATGGCGCTGCAGATCTTTCTTACATTTTAGGTGCAGCTAAAGATATCTCAAAGCTAATTACAGAATATAAGGTTATCGTAAATAAGTCTACCGTACCTGTTGGCACAGCCGATAAAGTAGCTGCGGTTTTCAAAGAACATACAAATGTAGAAGTAGATGTAGTTTCAAATCCAGAGTTTTTGCGTGAAGGTGTAGCTGTAGAAGATTTTATGAAGCCAGATCGCGTAGTGATTGGAACCAGAAGTGAGAAAGCACAAAAGTTGATGGGAGAGTTGTATGCACCTTACGTACGTCAGGGAAACCCAATCTATTACATGGACGAGCGTTCTTCTGAACTCACAAAATATGCTGCCAACTCTTTCTTAGCAACTAAAATTACTTTCATGAATGAAGTAGCCAACCTTTGCGAAATTGTAGGTGCAGATGTAGATATGGTGCGTAAAGGAATTGGTTCTGACGATAGGATTGGTAAGAGATTTTTGTTCCCGGGTATTGGTTACGGAGGAAGCTGTTTCCCTAAAGATGTACAAGCTTTAGAAAAAGCTGCCGTTGAGCATAAATACGATTTCAAGATTTTGAAAGCGGTAATGGACGTAAACGAAAAGCAAAAAACGATTTTAACGGATAAAGTGCTTCAATATTTTAAAGGTGATGTAAAAGGCAAGAAATTTGCCCTTTGGGGTTTGGCCTTTAAACCAGAAACCGACGACATTAGAGAAGCTCCAGCTTTGTATATCATTAATGATTTATTGGCGGCAGGAGCAGAAGTAACTGTTTTTGACCCAGAAGCAATGGCAAATGTAAAGGCTTTGCTTGGCGATAAAATCAATTATGCCAATGACCAATATGAAGCACTCGAAGGAGCAGATGCATTGCTGATAGCAACGGAATGGTCGGTGTTCCGTAATCCAGATTTCGATAAAATGGAAGAGGTGCTGAAAAACAAAGTAGTGTTTGATGGACGTAACCTTTTCGATCTGCAGAAAATGATTGATTTAGGATATTACTACAACAGTATCGGCCGCAAAATTGTAAGCTAATATGGAACGTAAAGAGCGTAAAAGAGTATTAATAACAGGTGCCGCTGGGTTTTTAGGTTCACACCTTTGCGATAGGTTCATTAAAGAAGATTACCACGTAATCGCTATGGATAACCTAATTACTGGTGATTTGGCCAACATCGAACACCTTTTTAAGTTAGAAAATTTCGAGTTTTATAACCACGATGTTTCTAAGTTTGTCCACGTACCTGGAAAACTAGATTGCATCCTGCACTTTGCTTCACCGGCAAGTCCAATTGATTATTTAAAAATCCCAATCCAGACCTTAAAGGTAGGTTCTTTGGGAACACACAATTTATTAGGATTAGCTAGGGCAAAGGGTGCTAGGATGTTGATTGCCTCAACTTCCGAAGTGTATGGCGATCCTAACATCAATCCACAACCAGAAGAATACTGGGGCAACGTAAATCCGGTGGGTCCACGTGGAGTATACGACGAAGCAAAACGTTTTCAGGAAGCGATTACGATGGCTTACCACACCTTTCACGGGGTAGAAACGCGTATTGTACGTATCTTCAACACCTACGGCCCGCGTATGCGACTGAATGACGGAAGGGTATTGCCTGCCTTTATCGGTCAGGCTTTAAGGGGCGAAGATTTAACCGTTTTCGGTGACGGCAGCCAAACACGTTCGTTCTGTTATGTAGATGACCTGATCGAAGGAATTTATCGTTTGCTACAGTCTGATTACGCTAGCCCGGTAAATATTGGCAACCCAGACGAAATTACCATTAAGCAGTTCTGCGAGGAGATCATCAAGCTGACAGGCACCGATCAAAAAATTGTGTACAGACCGTTACCGCAAGACGATCCTAAGCAGCGCAGGCCAGATATTACCAAGGCCAAAGAATTGTTGAAATGGGAGCCGAAGGTAAACAGGGCCGAAGGCTTAAAAATCACTTACGAATATTTCAAATCGTTATCGCCAGAAGCTTTAGCGAAAATAGACCATAAAGATTTCACTACGTATAATAAATAAGATGTCGAAGATTTTAGTTACAGGCGGGACAGGCTATATTGGTTCACATACTGTTGTCGAGTTACATAATGCAGGCTATGAGGTCATCATTGTAGATAACCTTTCTAATTCTAACATCAAGATTTTAGATCAGCTAGAGAAAATTACCGGCAAACGATTTGAGTTTGTTGAACTTGATCTGCAAGATGCCTCTGCAGTAGATGCTTTCGCTAAGCAAAATCAAGATCTTTCTGGTATTATTCATTTTGCAGCTTACAAAGCAGTGGGCGAATCGGTAGCGCAGCCCTTAAAATATTATAAGAACAATTTTTATAGTTTAATCAACTTATTAACTGCTTATCCCGCCGCCAACTTTGTTTTTTCTTCTTCTTGTACAGTATACGGCCAACCAGATACTTTGCCAGTAACAGAAGATAGCCCTGTGAAAAAAGCGGAGTCTCCTTATGGAAATACCAAACAGATTGCCGAAGAGATTTTACAAGAAACGGCAAAGGTAACACCTGGATTAAATGTAATCGCTCTGCGTTATTTTAATCCGGTAGGTGCACACAAAACGGCTTTAATCGGAGAACTGCCCAATGGAGTCCCTCAAAATCTGATACCTTTCATCACTCAATCTGCTATAGGTAAACGTGGTCCAATTCAAGTTTTTGGAGACGATTATGATACGCCAGACGGTTCTGCCGTTCGTGATTATATCCACGTAGTAGATTTGGCCAAAGCACACGTAGCTGCGGTTAGAAGATTAGCAGATGGAAAAGTAGATGGCTACGATGTTTTTAACTTAGGTACAGGAAAAGGTTCTTCGGTGTTAGAAATCATCAATGCTTTTGAACAATCTACTGGAGAGAAATTGAACTACAAAATTGCACCAAGAAGAGAGGGCGATGTAGAGAAAACTTATGGTGATGTAACCAAATCTAAAAATATTTTAGGCTGGCAAACAGAGTTAGATTTGAACGAAATGATGCGCTCTGCTTGGGAGTGGGAGAAGTACATTAAAGATAATCCGTTTTAGATGAACCATTTGTGTTTAAAGTAATTGCAAATTTCATCAATTTACTATTTAAGCACGATAAGCTCCATCTGACAAATAAAATTGATAACAGATGAAACTGAGTGAGCATAAAGAGTTGAAAAAGGAAATCTTGGCATTGCCAGTAAAAGAAAAAGACAAATTACTTTTACGCTTGGTGGCAAAAGATAAAGTGCTTACCGAACATTTACATTTTTTGTTATTAGAAGATGAAAGCAACCTTAACGATAGGGTTGCTTTTATTAAAAATGAGGTTGTAGATGCGTTTGATGATCTAAACACTACTCCAAAAACAAGTTCGAAAGATACACTGCTGCTTTTACGTAAACTTACCAAGCAAATCAACCATTTTTATAAAGTTACCAAGGCCGATTTTGAGGAAATAGAATTGAAACTCTTAATGTTTAATGCTGCACCAATGAAATTTAGGTTTAAAGTACATTCTTTAACTAAAAATCATGAACAACTTTTAGCTAATTATGTAGTGAAAGCGATATTAATGGTGTTACGTAAGTTCGAAAAGCTACATGAAGATTTACAGTTCGATCTAAAAGAAGAAGTAAATCAGCTATTGGCAAAAGTTTACGATAGCTATATCGAAAAAACAGCCGTTATGCTCGGTCTGCCAAAAAGTATCGACTGATACGTTCGCAATGTTTTAACTTTCGCCTTTTAACTTTTAACTTCACGCTGTGTTTGGTCTATTCAAAAAACGTAGTAAAGAACCTAGCATTGATTTTTCATCGATAGCTACAGATATGCACTCGCATATTATTCCGGGTATTGATGATGGTGCGCCAGATTTGGAAGCCGCTTTGACAATGGCCAGGAAATATGTGGCTTTAGGGTTTAAAAAAGTGATTGCTACGCCTCACGTAATGGCCGATTTCTATAGAAATACTCCCGAAACCATCAATAAAGGATTGGATACTTTAAGAGAAGGCCTGTTTAAAAATGAAATAAATTTAGAGGTAGAAGCTGCTGCTGAATATTATTTTGACGAGACTTTCATTAACAAGCTAAATAGGAAAGAAGTTTTGGGTTTTGGCAATAACTATCTTTTATTTGAGCTTTCATACATTAACCAGCCGCCCAATTTACTAGATGTGTTGTTTAAAATACAAGATGCAGGTTTTTATCCGGTATTGGCACATCCAGAACGCTATCCTTATTATCACGGTAGCATAGAAAATTATCAGCAAATAAAAGAATACGGCTGCTTTTTGCAGTTAAATACGATTTCGTTAGCTGGCTATTACGGCAAAAGTGTAAAAAATGCAGCAGAGAGTTTGGTAGATCACAATTGCATTTCTTTTTTAGGGAGTGATATGCATCATTTGCGTCACGCTCAAGCCTTAAAAGATAGCTTAAATCTTTCTAGGGTAGAGAAATTAATGGCTCAAGGCCAATTGAATAACTTGCTGTTGTAGATGTTTAACACTTACGAAGTTTTGAAAACTTCGTAAATCTAATTTATGCGTTTTATAAGGATGCTTAACCAGCAGCCCATTACTTTAATCATTAAACCTTATTGCAGCGAAAATACTTTTTGTTGCGTCATTTCGAACGCAGAGAGAAATCTCAAATTAACGGCACTTATGGAACAGTTTTCTATCTACGTTCAAAGTGACGTTAGCAGTACACAAAAAGATTATAGCGGAAAGAAGGGCTTCAGTTGCCAAGTACTACCAGTTTAATTTTCTCAAAATAACTTTTGTGTCAAGATTACTCGTAGCGCAAAGCTTCTACCGGATCAAGTTTCGACGCTTTTTGCGCAGGGTAATAACCTGAAATTATGCCCACCCCAATGCATAAAGCTAAACCGCCGCCAATAAATACCCATGGGATAATGAACCCGCCACTCATTGCCATAGAAATGATGTTGCCAATAGCCACACCTAAAAATATCCCCAACATACCTCCAAGTAAACAAATTACAATGGCTTCTATTAAAAACTGTTTACGTATAACCGATGGGTTTGCACCAATTGCTTTTCTAATTCCAATTTCACGTGTACGTTCAGTTACGGATACCAACATGATGTTCATTAAAGCAATAGAGGCGCCCAACAAGGTAATGATACCAATGGCCATACCACCTATTTTTACCACTTTTAAATTTTCAATTAAGGTTTGGGCTACCGCATCACTTTTCGTGATCTCAAAGTTATTGGCTTCTCCGATCTTTATTTTCCTAATACTTCTAAACGTGGCAGTAGATTCTCCAATGATATTGTCAACCACATCACCACTTGGTACCATTACCGTAATGGTGTAAGACGGGTTAGCATTTGAATTGATTAATTTAGCCTTAAATAAGGATACATAAACAGCTCTATCTATGCTCGCACCCATACTAGAGCCTTTTGCAGCAAGTACGCCAATTACCCTAAGTCTATTGTTGCCGGCGGTAATTACTTTGTCTAACGGGTCGGCACCTTTAAATAAACTCTTTGCAATTTCAGAGCCTATTACACAAATGTTTGGGGCGCTTAGTGCTTCAGCACTGTTAAAACTTCGGCCCTGCGCAAGTTCCAATCCTTGTGCAGCCAAGCCATTCTCGTCTATTCCTCTAATGTTAATATTGGGGTTGGTTTTCTCTTGCCCGTATTTCACGGTAGAACCTCCGCTTGCAAAAACACTAATAGATACTGGTGCTGGTGTGTTTAAGCGTTCTTTAAATTTAATGGCATCTTCATATCTGATGGGCTTGTAGCTCTTGGGGCGCTCGCCTGAGCCTCCAATTCTAATACCTGTACCTCTATTTCTAATGGTAAAAGAGTTGGCCCCCATACTAGAAAAGGCATCTGTCATTTTTTTCTCAATGGCATCAATCGTAGTTAAAATGCCTACCAAAGCCGAAATTCCTATGGCTATAATGAGTGCAGTAAGAAAAGTACGCAAGCGGTTACTTTTGATAGATTGCATGGCTAGTCGTACGTTTTCGCTGTAGTTCATTAGGTGTATTTAAAAATTAAGTGTTGTATTGATACTTTGTAGTTATCCTGTAAAGGTAAAAATAAAAAGTCCCGCTGTTAAGACAACGAGACCTCTTAAAATGTTACAATATTTTTTTGCTTGGCTGTTAATGCTGATATAGCTAGACCGAAAAGCTTGTTCCGCAACCGCAACTGCTGGCAGCATTAGGGTTATTAAAGGTAAAACCTCTAGAGTTAAGACCGTTTTGCCAATCTATCTCCATGCCCAACAGGTACATTTGGTGTGCTTTGTGCATAAAAACCTTAATGCCGTCTATCACAAATTCTTGGTCACCATCTTTCTTCTGATCAAAACCCAGCACATAATTCATGCCCGAGCAGCCACCGCCTTCTACACCAACACGTAAGCCAAAATCTTCAGCAATTTCTTGTTGGTCTTTAAGTTTCATCAATTCGCTAACAGCACCAGATGTAAAGCTTACAGGTGCAAAAGTTGTCTCAACAGGATTACTCATCTTTATTTTAAAATTATGATAAACAAATATAAATATTTATGTACATTTTTGCTTCTAGTAATACCTAATATTACGGTTTATAAACAAAACTGAAAATGGATCTAACCAAATTTCTTCTTAACACGGCTACTTTAGCTTTGGGTGGTACAATCATCGTTATAGTTGCTTATTATATGGTAAGGAATGATATCATCAATTATCTAAATTCTAGAAAAAGTGTTGCCGTTGCGGATGATAAAAGTGGTTTGTTGCCTTTACGTTTACAGGCGCACGAGCGGATGATTATTTTTGTAGATAGGATAAATCCATCTAATTTGCTACTTCGATTGCACCAGCAGGGGATAGAAGTGGGCGCTTTACAGTTGTTGGCGGTGAACGAAATTAAAAGCGAATTTCAGCATAATATTACCCAACAGCTCTATTTAGATGCTGCTACATGGAAAGTGATAAGAACGTTGAAAGATGACACCATTGCAATGATTAATAATGCAGTTAAAAAATTACCTGCCGATGCTTCAGGTATGGAGTTGAGCAAAAAGGTGCTTAATCACATGAGCGAGATTGCGGAAAATCCTTACGAGTTAACCATTGGATTGGTAAAGCAAGATATACATAAACTATTTTGAGGTTAACTGTTTGAATTGTTTATTTGGTTAATCGATGCAGTTTTCAGGTTGCAATTAACTTTGTAGCTTGCCAGTTAACCGATTAATCAATTTCAGCAGTTAACCAAATCCACAATTAACCAAATAAACTAATGGACGATAAGAAGTTTACCACCACATCTGGAATAGAAATTAAAGATGTGTATACCACTGCGCCCCAAAATCCAGAGTTGCCCGGCCAGTTTCCGTTTACCAGAGGCATACAAAAAGATATGTACCGCGGTCGTTTATGGACCATGCGCCAATATGCTGGTTTTTCTACCGCCGAAGAATCGAACAAGCGTTACCATTATCTGTTGGCGCAAGGTACCATGGGGTTATCGGTAGCATTTGATTTGCCCACGCAAATTGGTTACGATTCTGATGACGATATGGCCGAAGGCGAAGTGGGTAAGGTTGGCGTAGCTATCGATTCGTTAAAAGACATAGAAACCTTGTTTGATGGCATAGAACTGCAAAAGATCACCACATCAATGACCATTAATGCCACAGCTTCTATTTTGTTAGCCATGTATATCGCCTTAGCAAAAAAACAAGGAGCAGATTTGCGACAGATTTCTGGAACGATTCAAAATGATATCTTAAAGGAATATGCAGCAAGAGGTACCTATATCTACCCTCCAAAACCTTCTATGCGTATCATTACCGATATTTTTGAGTATTGTAGTAAAGAGCTGCCTAAATGGAATACTATCTCCATTTCTGGCTATCATATTCGCGAAGCCGGATCTACCGCAGTACAGGAATTAGCATTTACCCTAGCCAACGGTAAGGCTTACCTAAATGCCGCACTACAAAAAGGATTAGATATCAATGTTTTCGCTAAACGTTTGTCTTTCTTTTTTAATTGCCACAATAATTTCTTCGAAGAAATAGCAAAGTTTAGGGCCGCAAGGCGCATGTGGGCAAATATTGTTAAAGGTTTGGGGGCTACAGACGAAAAGGCGATGATGTTGCGCTTCCATACCCAAACCGGCGGTTCTACGCTTACCGCACAACAACCACTAAATAATGTAATGAGGGTTTCTAACCAGGCACTCGCTGCGGTATTGGGTGGTACACAATCTTTGCATACCAACGGTTATGATGAGGCCTTGTCTTTGCCTACAGAGGCTGCGGCTAAAATCGCTTTGCGTACACAACAAGTAATTGCATTTGAAAGTGGTGTTACCGATACCGTTGACCCTTTAGCGGGCTCGTATTTTGTAGAGGCGCTAACCGACGAAGTGGAAGCTGCGGCAACAATCTATTTAGATAAAATAGAGGTAATGGGAGGCTCGGTAAACGCCATTGAGAATGGTTATATCCAACAAGAGATAGGTAACGCCGCTTACCAATACCAAAAAGAGGTAGAAAGCGGAGAACGCGTAATTGTAGGTGTAAACAAATTTGCCCAAAAAGAAGAAGGTTTTGATGAGGTGTTTAACATTGACGAATCGATTAGAGCAATACAAATCGAAAAGCTAAAACAGCTAAAGGCTGGCCGAAATAATGGCGCCGTAGAAGCTGCATTAAACGATTTGAAAAAAGCGGCCCAAGGAAGTGAAAATTTAATGCCTTTTATATTGCTTGCTGTAGAAGAATATGCTACCTTAGGAGAAATAGCAAACTGTTTAAGAGAAGTGTTCGGAGAGTACTAAAACAGTGTGGAAAAATAGTTATTAACATCAATTATTGAGGTGGGCTTATTTATGCTATTGCTGTTTAAGTAGTTACGAAATAATTCAAAAAAATATTCGAAATGTTGATAATTTTTTGAATATTCGAAGTCCCAAATGTGCGGTACCTAATCGCATATTTTAGAACTGAAAATCAATAAATTATAGAAAACGATATGGAAAAAACTTGTACGGAAGTGTGGAATAGCTGTCTTCAAATCATTAAGGATAATATCCCGAATCAAAGTTTCAAAACTTGGTTCGAACCGATATCTGCTCTTAAGTTAGAAGGTAAAGTTTTAACCATACAAGTACCTAGTTTATTTTTCTACGAGTGGCTTGAGGAACACTATGTTGGTTTACTTAGAAAAACAGTAAAAAAGCAGTTAGGAGATGAGGGTAGATTAGAATACAATATCGTTGTAGATAAGTCATCTAGTACCGGCTCTCCATACACTACTAACATGCCGTCTAATGGAAATGGTGCTGAGGCAAAAACACAGTCAATGCCTATCCCTGTTTCTATCAATAAGGATATTAAAAACCCATTCATCATACCGGGATTAAAAAAGCTAAATGTTGATCCTCAATTAAATCCTAATTATACATTTGATAATTACATTGAGGGAGATTGCAACCGTTTGGCTCGTTCTGCAGGATATGCTGTAGCGGCAAAACCTGGAGGTACCTCATTTAACCCGTTAATGATCTATGGAGGCGTAGGTTTAGGTAAAACCCACTTGGCCCAAGCTATTGGTAACGAAATTAAACGTAGTGTACCAGATAAATTGGTAATTTATGTTTCTTGCGAGAAATTCTGTCAACAATTTGTAGACTCGTTAAAAAACAATACCATCAATGATTTTGTAAATTTTTACCAAGCAATGGATGTCATCATCATGGATGATGTGCACAACTTTGCAGGAAAGGAAAAAACTCAAGATATTTTCTTCCACATTTTTAACCACTTGCACCAATCAGGTAAGCAGGTAATCTTAACATCAGATAAAGCACCTAAAGATTTAGCTGGTTTAGAAGAGAGATTGTTGAGCCGTTTCAAATGGGGCTTGTCTGCAGATTTGCAGGTGCCAGATTTGGAAACTCGTGTAGCTATCCTTAAAAAGAAAATGTATGCAGATGGTATTGAACTGCCTGGAGAGGTGATTGAATATGTGGCGCATAACATCGATAATAACGTTCGTGAATTAGAAGGCGCTATGGTTTCATTGTTGGCTCAGTCTACTTTGAATAAGAAAGACATCGATTTAGCGTTAGCTAAGCAAATGTTAAAGAACTTTATTAAAAATACATCGAAAGAAATTTCGATGGAATATATTCAAAAATTGGTTTGCGAATATTTTGAAGTGCCAGTAGATATGGTAAAATCGCAAACACGTAAACGTGAAATTGTACAGGCTCGTCAAATCTCTATGTATTTGTCTAAAAGCCATACTAAATCGTCATTAAAAACTATTGGTGCTTTCTTTGGTGGTAGAGATCACTCTACAGTAATTTACGCTTGCCAAACCGTAGAAGATTTGATAGAAACAGATAAGAAGTTTAAAGCTTACGTGAACGATATTCAGAAAAAACTGAAAATGAGTTAATTTTCATAAAGTGTATAAAAAAGCTGAGCAACTTGTTCAGCTTTTTTTATATCAACCAATTCGTCATTGCTGACGACAAAGTTCTTATAACTTCGCCAATCCATAAAATAAACCAGCTACATGTAGGGCTTGGTCAATCTTATTGTCATTTAGCAATTGCTTCACTTCCTCAATACTATAAAGCTCCACATTTAAAATCTCGTGTTCATCTAAATGTTGCTCATGAGTTTTTATACCACCTTTTAAAAGGTAAGTAAAGGTTTTGTTGGTTGCTGTTGCTGGGTTTGGGTACAAAGTGGCAATCAGCTCACAACTATCAAAGCTGTAGCCAGTTTCTTCTAAAAGTTCTCTTTTAACTGCTACTTCTGGTTCTTCGCCATCATCAATCACACCTCCCGGTATTTCTAAAGAAATAATATCTCCTGCAAAGCGGTATTGACGCACCATAATAATTTGGTTGTCTTTAGTTAGTGCAACTGCATTTACCCAATTGGGATATTCCAGTACATAGTAATCATCTTTAACAGTCCCATTCTGAAGTTCGCAGGTATCCACTCTTAAAGTCGCCCATTTTTCTTGCACTAAATATTTCGAGGCAAGTTTTTGCCATTTTTTTATTTCCATGGATATAATTCAAAAGTTAAAAAGTCAAAATTAAAAAGCAGCTGGCTGTTTAAGGCTAGGCATCTGTAGCTTTTTAAATTTTGACTTTTGGTTTTTACCTTGTTAAAGGTATTGCTGTATAATTTCTTGCCTGTGGAAGTTTACCAAATGCACAATCTTGTGTTTCTCTGCCAGCGTTTTATAAATGGTGTTCAATCTAGGAGCAATTAATTTATTTCGCTCCGCATTTATCCCTAACTCATAGTAAAGAAACTCACTTAGCGAGTCTAATTTCTCCGCGGGTAAATCAGTTTCGGCCAGCCAATTTTCAAATTTGGTAATATCGCTATCTTCTAATATTTCTACAGGAAGTTTGAATGAACTCGCAATAGTTTCATTAAAAAGCAGACTGGCTTGTGCTAAATCGCCTTCTAGCTTCAATCCCATAATTCTGGCCAGCACTTGCGCAAGCCTTTCAATTTCTGCCGTAAGTAAGTCTCTTCTATACATTTTTTATGGTTTCGTGTTTGGCGTATGGCGTTTTGTTGCCAAATCGTAATTCGTAAATCTAAAATCGTCAATCCGCTTACCAACTTCCGCTACTTCCACCACCGCCAAAACTTCCACCACCAAAACCGCCAAATCCACCGCCTCCGCTTCCACCGCCGAAACCGCCACCAAAACCGCCGCCAGAATTACCACGACCACTACCAAATAACATCCCCCAGAAAAGGGCATCAGAAACCCCGCGGCTACCAATCACCTCGCCGCCACCTCCGCCACCGCCTTTTTTTATGATGATGATAATTACAATAATCATAATTAATACGATTAAACCCGAACCGGCACCGCCAACGCCTTTTTTAGCTCTAGGCTTATCGTTTTTGTATTCGCCCTTAACTAATGAAATGATAGAATTGGTTCCTGCATCTATACCTGCGTAATAATTTCCTTCTTTAAAAAAAGGCTTAATGTCGTTTTCTATAATTCTTTTGGTATAGATATCCGGTAAAGCACCTTCTAATCCATAGCCAGTTTGTATAGACAGCTTTCTATCGCCAAGGGCAACTAATAAAATTACGCCGTTATTTTTTTCTTTGCCTCCAATTCCCCAAGCTCTCCCTAACTTATAAGCATATTCGTTAATGTCGTAATCGCCAACAGATTTCATTATAACCACCGCAATCTGATTGGAGGTAGAATCATCAAAAGCAACAAGCTTACTTTCTAAATTCGCAACCTGTGCAGCAGATAAAGTATTGGTGTAATCGTTAACTAACTTGTTCGGTTTTTCAGGAAAATCCTGCGCAAATCCCAAAGTAAACGAAAGTAGTAGCGTAATTAAAAGAAATATTCTTTTCATGTAACTGATGTTAAATGGCTAAGTTCAGTTCAATAACTTTTTAAAGCCACGGTCTAAGCTCGCATGCAAATGCGGTTATGTTTTATTTTTGATCGATAAAAACGATATCGTTAGGTAGTTCGTTTACATCATCATTTAGATTAGGAAAAAACGTAGAAAGTTTTTCGCCTGCTAATGCAATTCCAGCAATAATACCATCGCATAAATTGCCCGACATAAAGTGGGCCTTCATTGCAGTTTTAGTAGTGTCCCAAAAATCAGAAGGCACTAAATTGTTGATGCCCTTATCACCAATGATGGCGAACTTGTGATCTTCGGTAGCCAAATAAATGAGCACGCCATTATGTTGTGAGGTCTTATCCATTCCCAACTCATGGAAATAAACAGTAGCTCTTTCGTATGCATTATCTTTACAATGTTTCTCTACCGCGATGCGTATTTCGCCAGAAGTAGCTTTTTCGGCTGCAGTAATAGCTTGGGCAATAAGTTCTTGTTCTTGTGTACTGAAAATAGACATGCCAATTAATTTAAATAGTAAAGGGTAATGTATGCTTTACACTCGTAAGATATACATTACCCAGTAAAAAAGGCTTTTTATAACTAAAATTCTACTTTAGGAGCGTTTTGAGCACCTGCGTCTGCTTTAAATGCAGCCTTTTGTGAAAAGCCGAACATTCCCGCTGTTAAGTTGTTCGGGAACGACCTCACTTTAGTGTTGTAAGCCTGCACAGACGTATTGTAGTCGGTACGAGCTACCGTAATTCTATTTTCAGTTCCCTCCAATTGTGCCGACAAATCTCTAAATTGATCTGTAGCTTTTAATTGTGGGTAATTTTCTGTCAGCACCATTAAGCGACCCAAAGCTTGGGTAATTTGACCTTGAGCTTGTTGGTACTTCTGCATATTTTCTTCAGTAAGTTTATCAGGATCAACAGTGATCTGACTTGCCTTGCTACGAGCTTCAATAACGGCAGTTAAAGTAGATTGCTCAAATTTTGCAGCGCCTTTAACAGTGCTCACTAAGTTAGGGATCAAATCCGATCGGCGTTGGTATTGAGCCTCAACAGCTCCCCATTTTGTTTTAACATCCTCATCTAGCTTTACCATGCTGTTATATCCACAGCCACTAAACAAAGCTACTATTGCCACAATCGCAACAATTCCAATTAAAACTTTTTTCATGTGATTTTCTTTTTAGGTTTTATTATTTTGATGATTAGATATCAATATTCGTTCCTTGTTACTAAAACGTACAAAAAACTGACAAGTTGCCATATTCATTACAAGATAAACAAATAAAATAATAGCATCTAATATATCTACCAAAAGCAATCAGACAATTTAACAATAAAACAATCCAACAATAATCCTAATTTTGTAGTGTTCGAGATAAAAACTCGACATAAACTATGCAAAAAGACATCGAAATAACTATTGCACCTCACCATGTAGATAATCCGGCAGCAATTGCAGAAAGCTTAGCCAAGGCTTTAAATGTAAGTCCAACTCAAATCAAACATTTTAAAATCTTAAAAAGATCAATAGACGCCCGTTCTAGAAAAGTGGTTTATCGGATGCAAGTTCGGGCTTTTATAGATGAAGAATATACAGCGGAAGAAAATAGGCTTACATATACTAAAGTAAGCGACGATAAAAAGGTAATTATTGTTGGCGCTGGCCCTGCGGGTTTGTTTGCTGCATTGCAATGTATCGAAAACGGATTGAAGCCAATTGTAGTAGAGCGTGGTAAAGATGTAAAGCAACGCCGTAGAGATTTGGCAGCCATCAATAAACAAGGAGTGGTGAATACCGAATCTAACTATTGCTACGGCGAAGGTGGTGCTGGCACTTATTCAGACGGTAAACTCTACACTAGATCTAACAAACGCGGCGATATCAATAAAGTGCTGCAAATTTTTGTGCAACACGGTGCTGATGAAGATATCATGATTGATGCCCGACCGCATATCGGTACCAATAAACTTCCACATATCATCACTGCCATTCGGGAAACTATCCAAGAAGCGGGTGGCGAAGTGCTTTTCGACTCGAAGCTTACAGATTTGATCATCAAAGATGGGAGTGTACACGGAGTTATCGTCAACCACGAGCAAGAAATTTATGCTAAATCGGTTATTTTGGCAACAGGCCACTCCGCTAGAGATATATACGAGTTACTAAACCGTAAAAATATCCTCATCGAAGCCAAGCCTTTTGCATTAGGTGTGCGAATAGAGCATCCTCAAGATATCATAGATCAGGCACAATATCATTGCGATATCAGAAGTGAATATCTTCCGCCAGCATACTACAGTTTGGTAGAGCAAGTGAAAAATAGAGGAGTATTTTCTTTCTGTATGTGCCCGGGCGGTATTATTGCTCCATGCGCCACAGGCTTAGACGAAATTGTGGTTAACGGCTGGTCGCCATCTAAGCGAAATAATCCTTACGCCAACTCAGGCACCGTGGTTCAGGTAACTTTAGACGATGTTCAAGGTTACGATCCGCTGCGGATGTTACATTTCCAAGCAGAAATAGAGCAAAAGGCATTTGAAGCAGGCGGTGGTAATCTGGTAGCTCCGGCGCAACGTATGATAGATTTTGTAGAAAACCGTTTGTCTATAGATTTGCCGAAGAACTCGTATCTTCCTGGAGCCAAAAGCTCAATGTTAGATAACATCCTTCCAGAGTTTGTTTCGGAGAGCTTGCGTGGCGCACTTCCTTTGTTTGGTCGTAAAATGAGAGGTTACTACACCAACGAAGCTATTTTAGTCGGTGTAGAAAGTAGAACATCATCGCCCGTGCGCATACCAAGAGATAAGGAAACCTTCCAGCATCCCCAAATCAAAGGTCTGTATCCTTGTGCAGAAGGGGCTGGTTATGCCGGTGGGATAGTATCTGCGGCAATAGATGGAGTTAACTGCGCAAACGCAATTCTAAATCAGCATAAACATTAACCCCGTAAATTCGTTTTAATTAAGAAAAAAAATCAATCGGTGTAATCTTAAAATCTGTTCAATCAAAGAAGTTGAAATGAAAAAGACATTAATTATAGGCGCAAGCCCAGACGCTAACAGATATGCTTATAAAGCTGCTCACATGTTAACCAGTCGGGGGCACGAAATTGTGAATGTTGGTATTAAAAATGGCGAAGTTGCTGGTGTGCCAATTGAAAAGCCGAGCCAAATACATAGCGATATCGATACCATCACACTTTATATCGGTCCAGCAACGCAGCCAGAATATTTTGATTACATCATCGCTACAAAGCCGGAGCGAGTAATTTTTAACCCTGGTACAGAAAATGTAGAGTTACAACGCATACTCGATGCAAACGATATAAATTATACAGAGGCGTGTACTTTGGTCTTACTAAGTATAGGTCAGTATTAATCTTTATCAAATTATAAGAAAACGCTATTTCAGTAGTGCTATCATTAGCCAGCCCCGCTGTTTATTCCAAGTCCGCACTCGTACCTCGCTTGCGGGCTTTCC